>JAABUT010000281.1_pt1 | contig 92078 bp, 79 predicted proteins | sample 5559281 | NCBI WGS metagenome assembly JAABUT01 (sample SAMN10711880, study PRJNA513359) | rock metagenome | isolation source: Antarctica rocks | place: Antarctica: Victoria Land, Ricker Hills nord | collected 2016-01-04 | reverse complement strand
AAATAATCGGCGTAGGTGTAAGTTTTGGTTAGATCAAGATCGGAAAACTGCATCGTGCTATACCTTTGATTCCAAAAATACAAAATAAATTGATACTGTTTTTATGCCACTAAAAACAGCATTGCCATCAGCGTTTGCACAAACCCGGCGTTCTGTTTAACTTCGCCTTGATGGATAATTTTGTAGTTTCTGCCCGTAAATATCGCCCGGTTACGTTTGAAAGTGTTGTAGGCCAGCATCATATCACCGGAACGCTTAAAAACGCCATCAAAAATAACCAGCTGGCCCAGGCTTTTTTGTTTTGCGGGCCGCGCGGCGTGGGCAAAACTACTTGCGCGCGTATCCTCGCCAAAACTATTAACTGCACCAATTTGCAGCCGGATATTGAGGCTTGCGGCGTTTGCGGTTCGTGCCGTGCTTTCCAAAACGGCAACTCTTTTAATGTGCACGAGCTGGATGCCGCTTCCAATAATTCGGTGGATGATATCCGGAACCTGATCGAGCAAGTGCGCATTCCGCCGCAAGCAGGCCGCTACAAAATTTATATCATTGATGAGGTGCACATGCTTTCGCAGGCGGCCTTTAACGCGTTTTTGAAAACGCTGGAAGAACCGCCGCCTTATGCCATTTTCATTTTGGCAACGACTGAAAAACATAAAATCCTGCCAACCATTTTGTCCCGTTGCCAGATCTTTGATTTCAACCGGATCCAGGTGGATGACATGACCAGGCACCTGGAATTTATTGCCCAAAAAGAGCATATCATTTACGAGGAAGACGGCCTGCACATCATCGCCCAAAAAGCGGACGGCGGTTTGCGCGATGCCTTGTCGATGTTTGATCAGATTGTAAGTTTTTCGGGCGGAAAAGAAATCACCTACAAATTAGTGATTGATAACCTGAATATCCTGGATTATGATTACTATTTCAGGCTGACGGATTTTATTTTACAAGAAAACACACCGCAAAGTTTATTGATCCTGAATGAAATCCTGGCCAACGGTTTTGATGGCTATCATTTCATTACCGGATTGGCGAGCCATTTCCGTAACTTACTGGTTGGCAAGGATGTATCAACTTTAAAACTGCTGGAATTAAGTGAAAGCATCCGCAAAAAATACGAGCAGCAGGCGCAGCAAATTTCAGCTTCTTTTCTGGTTTCAGCATTAAATTTGGCCAATCAATGCGACCTGAATTATAAACTGAGCAAAAACCAACGCTTGCAAGTGGAGCTGGCTTTGATTAAAATGTGCCATATCAAGGCGGCTTTTAACCTGGTAAAAGAAGCATCAAACGGAACCTCAGCGGATGAAGCGGTAAAAAAAAAACCTGAACCGGTAGCGTCTTCCCCTCAGCCTGCATCATCAAATCCAATTCCGGAAATCAGCATAAAAATTGATCAAACTTTAGCAGAACCGGCAATTGAAATCAAGGATGAGCCGGAAGTGATAGTTTCGGGATTGGATGAAAAACCGACAGAAAAAACACCGATAAAAACAGTATCGCCGGAAACTTCCCCGCAGCAACCGGAAGCAACATCCGCAGAAAAAACACCTGTAAAAACAGTATTGCCGGAATCGATTGCAAATAAGTCCACTGTTTTTATCCCGAACCTCCATATGGCTTCTGCTTCCGTAAAAATCCCTTCTTTAAAAGATTTGGGCAAAACGGCTTCGGAAGAAAAAACTGAAGATGACCCGTATTTGAAAGGAACTGATTTTGAGGGTTTTGACTATGAAAATTTCTTAAAAACCTGGAAAGAATATGCCATCAAAGCAAAAGCAGAAGATAAAAGCATGACACTGCTAACTGTTTTTAACAACCAAAAACCGGTGATGCTCCAACCTTATGTTTTTGAATTAATTCTGGAAAATAAAACGCAGGAAAATATTTTCAGGGATGATAAACCTAACTTAATGAACTACTTACGTTCAACCTTAAAAAATTTTAACATCGAAATACAAACCCGGATTGAAGAACAATCCGGGTCGAGAAAACCATATTCGCCAGTCGAGAAGTTTCAGTTTATGGCTGCCAAAAACCCGGAACTGGCCGAGTTGAGGAAGCGTTTTAATCTCGAAATTGATTAGTTTTTTGAAGCCCTCTCCTTTGGAGAGGGTTTGGGTGAGGCTTGGAAAGGATTTAAAAATCGCTTATTTAAAAAGCTTATCGTCATTATCACCAACATCTTTTTTGGGATGGCCTTCAGCATCAATCCCGCGGTCATTTTTCGGATAGCCTTCTTCGTCCAGATCGTTGCGGTCATCTTCTGGTGTCCGGGAAATTATTTCGTCTATCGGATCCAGTTCCAAACTTTCACCGCTGTCAATATGCATTCCTAAATTATCTAAACTATCGGTATCCGTTTCGAGGGTTTCATGCGGAATATATTCGTCCACCGCTTCCGGGTTGGCTTCGTCATAAGTAGAATTAGAATCTTCGCCATTTGGGGCAGCCGTATTATAAGGATAATCGTGCTGATAATCGGGGTCATCACTTTTTACATCGATCTCGTAGCTGTTTTTATCGGTGTTGAATGCCAGATCTTCTTTGTCGGTCCTGTCGCCCAGGTCATCTTTTAGTTTTTTGTCGCGGTTAAGGTTTTCGTCATTACCGGGCAATAATGGATTTGGATTGCTCATGATTCTTGTATTTTATAAAATATAAAGGAATTTTTAAGGTAGAAGTTTGATCCAACCAACACTTAATTAGGATTTTTGCAGGAAATCCGGGTAGCCATAACCGCAATTTTATATATTTGAAACGCTAAAAAATAACCCATAAAAAACGTTATGCCACAGAAAATTAAAGTAGCCAACCCGGTTGTAGAACTGGATGGTGACGAGATGACACGCATCATCTGGAAATTTATCAAAGATAAACTGATCCTGGCTTACCTGGATCTGGACATTAAATATTATGATCTGGGGATTGAATACCGTGATGAAACCAACGACCAGGTTACCATTGATTCTGCAAATGCCATTAAAGAATTTGGCGTTGGGATAAAATGTGCTACGATTACGCCGGATGAAGCGCGCGTAGCAGAATTTGGGTTGAAACAAATGTGGAAATCACCAAACGGAACGATCCGGAATATTCTGGACGGGACGGTTTTCCGCGAACCGATTGTGATGAGCAATGTGCCGCGTTTGGTCCCAAATTGGACTGCCCCTATTTGTATCGGCCGTCATGCTTTTGGCGATCAATACCGTGCTACTGATTTCGTAACTAAAGGAAAAGGTAAGCTAACCATCAAATTTACACCGGAAGATGGCGGCGAAGGGCAATCTTTTGAAGTGTATAATTTTAAAGGAGATGGCGTTGCTTTGGCGATGTACAATACGGACGAATCTATCCGCGGATTTGCACATGCTTGTTTTAACCAGGCTTTGATGAAAGGCTGGCCGCTGTATTTATCTACTAAAAACACGATCCTGAAAAAATATGATGGCCGTTTTAAAGATATTTTTGAAGAAATCTATCAGCAGGATTACAAAACCAAATTTAAAGAAGCCGGAATTATTTACGAGCATCGTTTAATTGATGATATGGTTGCTTCGGCCTTAAAATGGAACGGGAATTTTGTTTGGGCTTGTAAAAACTATGATGGTGATGTTCAGTCAGATACGGTTGCACAAGGTTTCGGTTCTTTGGGTTTGATGACTTCAACTTTGGTTACGCCGGATGGCAAAACGATGGAAGCCGAAGCTGCACACGGAACGGTAACGCGCCATTACCGCGATTATCAAAACGGAAAACCAACTTCTACCAACCCGATTGCTTCTATTTTTGCCTGGACGCGTGGTTTGGAGTTCCGCGGGATTTTGGACAACAACCAGGAACTGATCAACTTCTGCAAAACGCTGGAACAGGTTTGTATCGAAACCGTAGAAAGCGGCAAAATGACCAAAGATCTGGCCGTTTGTATCCACGGAAACAAAGTAGAACATGGCCGCGATTACCTTTATACAGAAGAATTTTTGGAAGCGATCGATGAGAACCTGAAATCAAAATTAGGTTAATTAACACTGATTTTTTGATCGATAAAAGAAGCATGCTTTCTAATTTTGAAAGTGTGCTTCTTTATTTCATTCTAAATTATCATTACTATATTTGAATATGAAGTTTACGGCAATTATTGAAAAAGGTGAAAACGGCTGGTATGTTGGTCAGGTAGAAGAAATACCGGCAGCATTATCACAAGGAAAAACAATTGAAGAAGTAAAAGATAATTTGCTTGACGCTTTAAAACTAGTTTTAGAAGTAAACAACTGTTAATTTTTTTAAGATGCAAAACCTAAAATACTACAAGGATTTATTGGAACAATTGAAACCGGAACTATGTAAAAAATATCCTATTAGTTCGTTGGGTTTATTTGGATCAGTTGTCCGAGATGATTTTACTGAAGAAAGTGATATTGATATTGTTGTGGATTTCTATAAACCAATCGGGTCTGACTTTATAACTCTTGCATATGAACTTGAGGAGAAATTAAATTGCAAGGTAGATTTAGTTTCTAGAAATGGTATTAAACCTAAATATTATGAAGTAATTGAGCCAGAAATTTTATATGTCTAGACGAGATTCTAGATTATTACTTGGAGATATTTTAGAAAGTGCTGAAAGCATTATCGATTATACTTTGAACCTTACTTATAAAGAATTTATAAATGATAAGAAAACTGCAGACGCAGTTATCAGAAATTATGAAATTATTGGCGAAGCATCAAATCGGCTTTCGGATGATATTAAAGCTATGCTCCCGAAAATAGAATGGGGAAAGATAAGAGGTTTCAGGAATAAACTTGTACATGAATACTTTGGAATAGAATATCAAATAGTTTGGGATACAAAAAGTGAATTGCTGCCTGAACTTATTTCTTCCATAAAAAACCTATTAAATATTGCAGAATAATCTAATGAACCCACAACTATATCCCTTAAAATTCAAAACCATCTTCAAAGATAAAATCTGGGGTGGCGAAAAAATTAAAACTGTTTTGCACAAAGACTTTTCACCACTGCCAAATTGTGGCGAAACCTGGGAAGTTTCCGGCGTAAAAGGTGATATTTCGGTTGTTGCAGATGGCGGACTTTCCGGTAAAGCTTTGACAGATTTACTGGATGAATACAAAGGCAACCTGGCCGGAAATAAAGTTTATGAAAAATTTGGCAATGAATTTCCGCTGCTGATCAAGTTTATCGATGCCAATGACGATCTTTCTATCCAGGTTCACCCGGATGATGAATTAGGAAAAAAACGTCATAATTCTTTTGGGAAAACAGAAATGTGGTATGTTTTGCAAGCTGATCCGGGTTCAACTTTAATATCCGGTTTTAATCAAAATGTAAACGAAGAGATTTATGTAGAAAAATTGAACAGCGGCCACATCATGGATATTTTGAACAAAGAAGACGTGTCGCAAGGTGATATTTTTTTCCTTCCGGCTGGCCGTGTACATACGATTGGAAAAGGTTTGTTGATTGCCGAAATCCAGCAAACTTCGGATATTACGTATCGTATCTATGATTTTGACCGGGTAGACGATAAAGGGCAGAAACGTGAACTGCATACTGAACAAGCTTTGGCCGCCTTAGATTACAAAGTTTATCCCGAGTATAAATCTATTTATCCGCAGAAAACAAATGAAGCTGTTGAGGCGGTAACTTGTCCATATTTTACAACCAATGTTCTGAATTTTACTGAAAGTACAACCCGAAATTATGCAAACTTGGATTCTTTTGTGATCCATGTTTGTGTGGAAGGAAGTTATGATCTGGTTTATGATCAGCAAAAAACAGCTGTTCAAAAAGGCGATTGTGTATTGGTCCCGAATGTGATTAAAAACATTCAACTGGAAACTGCTACCGCTTTTAAAATTTTGGAAACTTTTGTTCCTTAATAATTTACTAAATTATCTGTTATAAAAGAAGCATCTAAACTACAGATGCTTCTTTTATCGTATTAAAATCAATATAAATACTTTTATTGCTTGTCGTTTTTTATTAAACGAACTTCAATTTGTCCGTTAGCAACACGCGTTTCAAACTTCGGTTGCGGTTCCGTAGCTGGCCCGTCAATTACGCTTCCATCTTTCAAGGAAAAAATAGAATGGTGCCACGGACAACGAACGCTGCAATCATCCCGTAAATCGCCATCGCAAAGTGGTCCGCCCAAATGCGAACAGGTATTGGCCAATGCAAAAATTTCTCCATTTTGTTTAGCCAGCAAAACATCGATTTCGCCTGCTTTGCCTTTTTTCATGGAATTATCTGCCAATTCATTTTCCGGCAAAACTGCTATAAATTCTTTCGGATATTCTACAGAAGTTGCAGTATGATCAACACCAACTTGTTCCGCATAAACCAAATGCCCGCCTAAATAAGCAGCAGCACTGGTGATTCCATAACCTAACATGGCCAAACCAATTGCTGTTTTACGCGAACCTTTTTTCTTGCGGATATAATAGGAAGTTGCATAAAGTGCAGTTGCGCTGATATTCATGATACCATGCATCAAACCGATTGAACGTTTTTTCTTGGTTGTACCAGACCAGTCAGTCATCCCTGAAACTGCGGCACCTGCTGCGCCAAACAATCCAATCGCGATGGCTGCATCGGCACCGGCTTTGTACTTCTTCTTACCAAACAATTCCATCCCGTCCAACACAAAGCTCGCCGTCCATGATCCCACCGGAACGTCAGTAATAATGGGATGTAACGGATGGCCAAGCCAGGTTCCATGTAAAAAATTTTTAATTTTCTGACCAGTTTCTCCACCTGCTTTAAAAGTATTAATTACAGCCGGTTGAATTTTATCGCCTGCTGACTTGAGCCATTCCTGTTTTGCAATAGCATCCATTACGTCTTCTGAATTCATTTATTTTTCTCCTTTTTGTTTAGTTTGAAGTTTGATCCGGTTTTTTCCAAATTCATTAAAGAATCTGGTTGATTCTTAAAAAGGAAGAAATTAAGTACAATGTTTTAAAGCAAAGCAGATATATTAATTTAGGGTAGAAAATTGAAATTGCGAAGAGAAAGTTATGTGCCGATGCTTCTTTTATCGGTATAAAATCATCATCCGAAAACTTCAAACTTCTCCCAGAAACCATCTTTTGGCAGCGGTGCCAGGATGTCTATCGGTTCTTTTTTTACAGGATGGATAAACTGCAATCTCCGGGCGTGCAGGCAAACACTTTTTTTCAAACTGCCGCGCGGATAACCATATTTATTATCGCCCACAATCGGGCAGCCCAAAGTAGAAAGCTGCACACGGATTTGATGCGGACGGCCGGTAATCGGGTCAACTTCAATTAAATAATAACCGTTCAACTCGCCAATCAACTTATAATTTAATTCTGCCCGCTGGCTGCCTTTCACTTCAATTTTATGCGGCGTAGTTACGTTTTTCTGTTGATTTTTGACTAACCAATGCACCAGGTTCCCGCTCTCCGGCACAGGTTTGTTGCGCACTACGGCCCAATACGTTTTGTGCATCTCGCGGCTCTTGAACAATTCGTTCACCCGTTCCAAAGCTTTGCTGGTTTTAGCAAATAAAATTACGCCGCTCACCGGCCGGTCCAGCCGGTGCACCACACCCAGAAATGCACCATTTGGTTTATTGTATTTTTGGGCGATGTAGCGTTTCACTTTTTCATCCAGCGGTTCGTCTCCGGTTTCATCAACTTGCACAATATCTCCGGCGCGTTTATTTATAGCGATCAAATGGTTGTCTTCATACAAAATATCTTTTGCGCTGATGTCGGCTGGAGTTGGAATGTATTGGGATTGACGCATGATGATTTTATGTTGATAAAAGAAGCATTAAGATTTTTGTCATGCCAAACCTTTTTCGGCATCTCAACAAAAGGGTTTTGATTTATCAGGAGCGATTTTGAACTTTATTCAGAATGACAACTTATTTTGAAATTCATTTATCAAGGATATTCAAAGTAAAATCTATATCGGTTAATCGATCTATAATTACCATTTCTTTGAATAAATAAGATTTTATTCTAAATGAAGTTCTTAAATAATTATTGAAATCATCGTTGGAAAAATCAGAAATTGCAAAACCAAGTAAGTGACCTAAAAATTCAATTTCGGTAAACTTTTCACTTTTGAAAAGATAAATCATTTTGTCAAATATTAAAGTTGGTGTTTCAGCTTCTCTATTTAGCATTAGTATTGCACCAAAGCTTCTTTTAAAATAAAATACAGGTAAATCTCCAATATTATATCTCGAAAAATTTCGAATCAAATCGAATTTCGGATCGAAAGCATCAATACGATTATTTTGTCTGTCGAATTCTTCAAACCACATTTTTATAAGACCTTGTTTGAACTTTCGGCATAATTCTTTCTGAAAGTTTGGTGTAAATCGAAACGATTGCTTTATCTCAAGTCTATACTTTCCATTACGTTCTTTTATTTCAAAAAATTTGGATTTGAATCTCCCAACTTTTCTCTTTGTTTCTGTATGATTTAAAAATCTTTGGCGGGAAACACAAAATGTTTCTTTTAATACAGTTTCAATTGAATATCCTTTTTCCTTTGTATCGATTCCAAAAAAAGTATTACAGTCATCACAAACGCAAACATTATAATTCTGTCCACCTAATGATGATGGAATTGTATGAGCTTTTTTGTTAAAAGACACATTAGGACTTATTTGTAAACATCAAATACATTTCTTGCCGGTTAATAAAAGCATTTTATAACAATCAATACTGCTCCTTTTCCCCAGGAAAATCTTTTGATTTTACATCTGCGATATAGTTTTTTATGGCACCGGTCATCTCCTCAAACAAATTTAAATACTGCCGTAAAAATCGTGGTTTAAAACCCTTATTTAAACCTAACATATCGTGGATTACTAAAACCTGCCCGTCGCAACCGCCGCCAGCACCAATTCCGATAGTTGGGATAGTTAAAGAATCGGTTACTTCCTGCGCCAGTTTTGCCGGGATTTTTTCCAGCACCACACCAAAACAACCTACTTCCTGCAAAGCCAAAGCATCGGTTTTGAGCTTATTGGCTTCTGCTTCTTCTTTGGCGCGAACCGTGTATGTTCCGAATTTATAGATTGATTGTGGCGTTAAGCCCAAATGGCCCATCACAGGGATTCCGGCGGCCAGAATACGGACGACAGATTCTACAATCTCCGTTCCGCCTTCCATTTTTACCGCGTGCGCGCCAGCTTCTTTCATGATGCGGATCGCAGAATACAATGCTTCTTTGGAGTTTCCCTGGTAAGAACCGAAAGGCAGATCAACCACCACTAACGCTTTTTTGGCCGCACGAACAACAGAGGAAGCATGATAAATCATCTGATCCAGCGTAATCGGCAACGTGGTTTCATGTCCGGCCATTACATTTGAGGCAGAATCGCCTACCAAAATCACGTCCATCCCCGCATCTTCTACCACCGCAGCCATCGAAAAATCATAAGCCGTAAGCATGGCAATCTTCTCGCCGCGCTGCTTCATTTCTTGCAAAGTATTGGTGGTAATGCGTTTAACTTCTTTATTTACAGACATTTGATACTGTTTTTACGTACTATTTTTTTGTTGTAAATGTAGAACAACAGATTGTAAAATCATTCAAACCCGTTTCTAAAAATCAGCCGGAAAATCTACCTTTGTCTCCTGTGAATACAGATTTCTATTTTTGCATTTTCCCGCACGTTTCACATCTGGTTTTCCTTCGGGGAATGCTTCTTTTATCTACCTTTTTTTTGGAATCAACATGACTAACTTCACCAAGTTACCGGCCGTTTTGCTACTGGCCGACGGCACTGTTTACCACGGGAAAGCTGCCGGAAAGATCGGTACAACTGTGGGCGAGATCTGCTTTAATACCGGCATGACGGGCTACCAGGAAATTTTTACCGATCCCTCCTATTTCGGCCAGATTATGGTAACCACCAACGCGCACATCGGCAATTACGGTATCCATCATGATGAAACAGAATCCGGGCAAATACAAATTGCCGGCCTGGTTTGCAAGAATTACAACATCCAGTACAGCCGAAAAGAAGCGGATTTATCGATCCAGGATTATTTCCAGGAGCAAAATATTGTGTCGATTTCGGATATTGATACCCGCGAACTGGTGCGCCACATCCGCGATAAAGGTGCGATGAATGCCATTATTTCTTCGGAAGTTTTGGATCTGGATGAATTGAAAAAACGTTTGGACGAAGTGCCTTCCATGGATGGTTTAGAGCTTTCTTCGCAGGTTTCTACCAATGAAATTTATGATATCGGTGATGAAAATTCTGAATATCGCGTTGCCGTTTTAGATTTGGGTGTGAAGAAAAACATCCTGCGCAACTTTGCCGAGCGTGGCGTTTTTGCCCGCGTTTTCCCTTCTTATACTACGTTTGAAGAAATGCAGGAATTCAATCCAAGCGGTTATTTTATCTCCAATGGTCCCGGCGATCCGGCGGCAATGGATTACGCCATCAACACTGTAAAAAAAGTATTGGAAGCTGATAAACCGATGTTTGGCATTTGTCTGGGCCATCAATTACTGGCTTTGGCAAATGATATCCCGACCGAAAAAATGTTTAACGGACATCGCGGCATCAACCATCCAGTCAAAAATATTATTAAAAACCATTGCGAAGTAACTTCCCAAAATCATGGTTTTGGCGTGGTGCAGGATGCGGTACGGAATTCTGATAAAGTAGAAATCACACACATCAACCTCAATGACAATTCGATTGAAGGCATCCGCGTAAAAGGCAAAAATGCGTTTTCGGTACAATATCACCCGGAAGCTTCTCCCGGCCCGCATGATTCCCGTTATCTGTTTGATGATTTTGTGGCAATGATGGGAAAGACGGAAAGTTAAAATTTGCTTAAATTAAATATAAATCAAGTCTGTTCTGAAAAGAACGGCCTTTTTTGTGGATGCTGTTTTTACAGAGTAAAATTTGTATTGAAATAGAAATTCAAAGCTTTAAACTGAGAAGATATTCTAAAGCAGCAAACTCTTCATTTATTTTGTGGTTGGTAAAATATTGATTCTGCTTTTATCAGGCTGACAAATTGCATTGATAAAAGCAGTATTCAACCTAAAAACAATACTGTTTTTACACTCTAAAAATCAACCAGCTAACTTTCAATTTCATCTAAAACTAAACTTATGGAAAAGCCAATCTCCAGAAAACTGCACGGTGCTGCCGATTATGCTTACGCTGCTTTAACAGCTATTTTACCCGAATTAGCTGGTTTTGAGGATGATAAAACAGCAAAAAATTTATGCCGGATAATTAGCAGCGGCACGTTAACGTACACGCTGTTTACCCGTGCAGAATGGGGATTATTCAGGCTGATTCCGTTTAAAGCACATTTAATAACTGATTTTACCGCTGGTATTTTTACGCTTGGCGCTCCCTGGATTTTTAAATTTTCGGGCAATAAAAAAGCACGAAATGCTTTTCTAGCAATTGGGCTAACCAGTGTTATGGCAAGTTTGCTAACAGAACCTGAAGAAATGTAAGTAGATAAACGCTATTAAGGCTGTTTGTAAAGAACGACCTTTTTTTATAGATGCTGTTTTTAGGGGTTAAAAATTAGTATCGATTTGCAAATCAAACTTTATAAATTATTCCTAATCCAACATCAAAGCGAACGGACATAATTATTCAGACTTGCCAGATTTTTAATCGCATCGCCCATAGTATTGTTAAAATAAACATAAACAGATTTTCCGTCACGTTGCCAGTCTTTTATATACTGTGCATATTCATACAGAAAACCATCGTCATAACTTCCTTTATAATTACCGCCGGGGCCATGAAAACGCAGATACACGAACGTGGTTGCAGGCTCTAATAAAGGTGAAGCTGCAGTAGATTTATCATGCAAAACGATACCCATGTTGTAGCTGTTTAACAGGTCATACGTTTCTTCAATGTACCAGGAACGGTCTCTAAATTCAAGTGCTATTTTCCAGTTTTGCGCTACATTAGTCCTTTGCAGGGCAAGCATTAATTTTTCCGTTTGATGGATACCTGATACTTTCAAGCTTGGCGGAAACTGCACCAGCAAACATCCTTTTTTACTTCCGGCCTGTGCAATTACCTGCATAAAGTGGTTTACATCCTCCACCTTAAAATCAAGTCCTTTATTATGGGTGATGCCTTTCCAGAGTTTAAAGGTAAACCTGAAACTTTCCGGAACACTTTCTGCCCATTTTTGGACTGTGGCAGGCATAGGAACCTTATAAAACGAACTATTGATTTCTACACTGTTAAAAAGAGAAGCATAGTAAGTGAGCCTGCTTTTTTCCTGAAATTCCGGTGGAAACGACAGTTTATTGGGCACGGGAAGCACCACACCACTTGTGCCGGAATAAAAATCACCCTTAGACAGATTGGCCATTAAAAAACCATTATGCTTCAAATATAGCAGCTTGCATCAAAAATTTACTTCAAATTTAACTAAGAAGCAGCAACCAACTTACTGGTACTTCTGTAAACATAAGTATTAAAAATATGCCTCCGGGCAAACCTGCCGGGCGAATCAGCATTTACCAACTTGATGTAAACAGCCTTCGGCACATCAAAATATTCATAAGTGCTGCCATCAAAAAAACTTACCGTCAGCACCTGCACTTTATATTCAAAATCTGTCAACGCGGAAGTTGTGGTGGTTTCTGTGTATTCGTTTAGGGTTTGGCTGCGTGTTTCCGGCGCAATACTCACCAAAAAGTGATAAGCTTCAATAATCAGTTTGCTTTTGTCTTCGGCAGCTAGTCTGTCTTCGTGGTGATCTGCGAACTTATCCGGATGCCAGGTTTTCATCAAACTTCTATAAACGGTTTTCAACTCCTGCAACTCGGCATCGTGGTTCACTTCCAGCAGTTTTCTATAATCGACAATTTTTTTCATAGCCTAAATTTTTGTGTTTATTGTCGTTGAAAATGAAATGATTCAAAAGCCTTTTTCAAGAAAATAATTTTGCAAAGGTACAGCTTCTGGCTGAGAAAAAATTTGCTGTGGAAGAATTGGGGATTGAAGTCGGGAAAGTCAGGAAGACGGAAAGACAGGAAGTCGGAGAAGACTGGAAGCCGATCAGAACTGGAAGTTTGAAATTACAAGATTCCGTTTTACAAAAGACGGCTTTTTTATGGATGCTGTTTTTATCGGGTAAAAGTTTGAATCAGTATTTGTAAATACGAGTTGACAAGCGTAGCTTTACATCTATACGATAAAATGATTCAAAATTTCCGGCATAAAGGTTTAAAATTATTATGGGAACAGGAAAACGCTAGTAAGCTTCCTGCTGATCAGGTCAGCCGTATCGAAAGAATGCTCAGTATTATTGATTCCGCCCAACAAGTACCGGAAGATTTCGGAGCTTTTCAAAATTGGAATATTCACAAGCTTTCCGGCGATTTAAAAGCTTTTTGGAGTATTAAAGTAAATAAAAACTATCGGATCATCTTTCGTTTTGATGGACAACACGCTTATGATCTTGATTATATTGATTACCATTAGCAACACAACAATGAGACAAATACATCCAGGCGAAATATTACGAGAAGAAGTAATTGCAGCCAATGATTTAAGCATTACAGAAACTGCAAAACTATTAGGCATTTCTCGCCAAAGTTTAAACAATATCGTACATCAAAAATCTGATATTACACCAGAAATGGCTTTTCGGATTGCAAAAGTTTTTGGTGGAACGGCTGCTATCTGGGCTAACTTGCAAACCAAATATAACTTGTATTTGGCAGCTGAAAAAACGAAGGAATTGGATTTGAAGCCTTACCGGTTTGAGCGTTCGGCGTAGCTGAGGAAAGTTGGGAAAACTGCAAGTCTGTAAAGTCCGAAAGTTATAGTAAGACTGTTTGTGAAAGGATGATCTTTTTTGTGGATGCTGCTTTTATCGGGTAAAAGTTTAGATTGGATTAAAAATCCGAAGCTAGAAGGACGGGCTTGCAAATTCCAACCAGCGGAAATTGCAAATTCCCAACCATCAGCGAATATATTCAGACTATAATTTGATTGCGATCTAAAGTTTTAATAAAATCCTCGCAACTTACTATGCCGGTATTATGCCTTTGATTTTTGGAAAATACCTGTACTATTTTACTTGTACCTATCAATTTTACATTTTCCGTGTGTGATGTTTTTATTTTATACTCTAGCTTGTTAAAAGCTTGTAAAAGTTTATGGTTAATTAATTGATCAATTTTAAGAAACTCTCGATCAACATCAACAAATTTATATGACGAAAGCCAACCTTCCAGAAGATTCTTAAGTCTTTTTAAAATTGTAAGTAATCCATTAAAATCTTTATCACCTTTATAATTATCTAAATCTGTAATCAAGTTAATCTTTTCTAAGAGATCATTTACCTTCTTTTCATTTACCCATACATTTTTACCATCAAACCGAATTGATAAAAATGAAAATTCATGTTGATAAGGATCAAGGATTCTAGTTTTTGAGGTTTTACTAAAAGGCGGAGAAGGTAATGGATGAAGTTCTAATCCGAGTTTAGTCTCTAATTCTTCTTTAGCAATTTTAAGTGCTTTACGTGCATCTTTTGATGTTTTAGATAGAACTATAAAATCATCAGCGTAGCGTACTAAACATAATTTTTCTTTTAACATTCTCTGATCAAAATCAGCTAAATATATATTTGCCAGTAATGGTGAAAGAGAGTTTCCTTGAGGTATGCCACTTATTGAATTTGTAAAATAATGATGATGTTCTTGTAAGTGTGTATCTAAATTACCAACTGATTGTGATAACGCGTCTTCTAACAACGAATTAATAGAAGTATCCGGCAAATCTTTATATATTTTGTCTAATAATCTTTTCCTGTTGACATTGTCAAAAAACTTTTTAATATCAGCCTCTAATATTATTCTATTACCATTTTTAAAATGTTCAATGGCTTTTTTGATAGCATCTTCTATTCCTCTATGCTCTTGATAAGCATAACTACACGGATTATCTAATTGATACTTGTTTGATAACAGATTTGCTAAAATAGTTGATAAAGCTTTTTGTACTAATCTATCACGTATGTCGGCAATTCTTAAAGGTCTGAATTCACCTTGATTTTTTTTGGGAATTAGAACAGCTCTTACGCCATTAAACTTATAGCCATTAGCATTTAAAAGTTTACTTATTTCAATTATTTGAGTATCAATAGAATTTTTAAACTCAATAATAGTTTCATAAGATAGTCCTCTGGAATTTTTGTTACTTTTATTAAGAGAGTCCCAAGCTTCCTTTAAAAATTTAGGAGTTGAAATAGTTTCTAATAATGTAACTGACAACTATCGAAGTTTATTTTGTTAGTATTTGCCGTTTCCGTACCACTACCATGGTTTTAGCAGACTACAAAATCAAAGGGCAGATAAGTGAGCCTATGATACAAATCTTGACGATTAACGACAAGACTTAACGCATCATCCGCTCCATCGCATTGGCTATGCTTCGGCGGTTAAGCCTTACAAATCCCGTAGAACAATCCTGCTTTCTTGTTCTTTGCGTTTTGGCTGGGTGTTTCAAAACAGTAGTTTCCATCTTACTCAAATTTAGCATTTTTTTTGACTTTTGCAACTTTTTTGAAAATAATTTCAGCTTGCGTGTCTCGCCTGCCTTTTAAAATTCGGTACTCCATTGTAACGGAAATCGCAAGCCTGCTAAATACAATGGTTCTCGAAGGGCAGATAAGTGAGCCTATGATACAAATCTTGACGATTAACGACAAGACTTTACGCATCATCCGCTCCATCGCTTTGGCTATGCTTCGGCGGTTAAGCCTTACAAATCCACGATGTAAATATACTTCTATTTTTATCTATTTTATAGTTTAAATGGTAATTCTTTTAATTTAAACAACTACTCTCCCTCTTCCCAAAACAAAATTATTACAAACCCCAACCCTTCCCACCTGTTCCTTCTAAAAACACGAAATTATGCGTATTGTAAATTAGAAGAACACTTCAACCAACCAAAATCTATAAAAAGAATAATTTCTAAACACGCTACCTCTCCATCCAAGCATACTGTTTTTACCAGTAAAATTTCAGCCTCATTTTCTTACTGAATATTTATTAATAAATATTTAACATATTGAATATCTTTCATTTCTGATGATGAATATGTAAATTGTCCCCAATATTTACGCATCCGGAATTAAATAACTGATTATGAAAAGATTAATACCTATTTTCCTTTTTGTTTTGATCACCTGTAATGCTTACAGCCAATTGTTGGATTCGTTGCAGATCAATGCAGGTTCCATAGGCACCATCGCCAAAGAGGGTTATCAGCCTTTGTGGCTCGTGTCCAATCGCTGGGGTGCCATTACAGATCGGCAGTATGACGCTTCGACTTATGCAGGATTTACCAATGCACATTATTTTGGTAAAAACTATATCAGTAAATCAAACCCAACGGGCGTTGAACAACCGATGTTGTATGTAAAATATGGCGCAAACCTTATCAACAACAATCATTTTCAAACGGTTACCTTTCAGGAAGCTTATGCAAAAGCTGGCTATAAGCATTTGGAAATCCGGGTCGGCCGCTTTAAATATATTCCTGGAGAAGTAGATCAGGATTTGTCAAGCGGATCACTGGGCGTTAGCGGCAATGCGTTGCCTATTCCGCAGATCACGATCGGGCTTACGGATTATGTGAATGTGCCGTTTACCAATGGCTGGCTGCAAATAAAAGCGCAGCTGAGCCATGGCTGGTTTGGTGCCAACCGGTATTTGAATTCTTATTATCATGAAAAAAACTTATACCTGCGCGCAGGGAAAAAACGGTTTAAGTTTTTTGCGGGTTTGCAGCATTATGTAGAATGGGGAGGCAAAAGAGGTGACATCCGATTGGACCGGTCTTTCAAAGGGTTTTTAAATGTGTTCCTTTCCACCAATAATGCCGACGATGGTTCCGGTATTGACCCGGCGCAATTGCAAACTGCATCTTACCATGCCGGAGACCAGCGGGGCGTATTTGAACTGGGTTTTGACTTGGAAACGAACAACCTCTTGTTGCACGCCTATCACCAAACACCTTTTGACGGCACCTGGGGCGTAGATATCAGAAATGTTGATAACCTTTCGGGTATCAGCATCGTTCCCAAAAAAGAAAAAGCAGTGATAAAAAAAGTATTGCTTGAATTTATCTACACGCAACAGGCAGAAAACTATGCCCCGCCGCAAAACCGCCAGGCTTATTACAACAACGGATATTATAAAACCGGCTGGGAATATGACGACCGGATAGTGGGCACGCCGCTATTTATCAACCGTACAAGGGCGCAGGATTATGCTTACTTTCAGAAACAAGGTATCAAACCTTTTGATTGGAACAGTCCGAATATCCCGGGCAATTCAAACATTATTTACAATCAAATTGTGGGTGGCAATATTGGTTTGCTGCTTCAGTTTAACGATAAGTTTTCCGGCAAAACAAAGCTTACTTACACCAATGGCAAGTATCAGAATAGTGGGCCCGGCCTGGGCCAGTTTTATTCTTTGCAGGAATTATATTACAGCGTTTCCAAAAGTTTTAAAGTTTCGGCCGGGTTTGCCTTGGATGCCGGTGATTTCAGCCATAACACCGGAGGTTTGGTAGGCGTGCATTGGCAATTTAAACCGAACCAGATGAAATAAACTTGCTTGGGAAAATACTACTGTTAGTCTAGATTTTAATGTTTCAGGACTTGTTTAAATTTTTCAATACCAGTTATATGCTTCTTTTATCACCTAAAAAAAGGTAAGGTGGTTACATCCGTTGTATTGATATAAAAAATACAGGCATAAAAGAAGCATGGTAGATTTTCGGGGATAAATTCAATACGGATTGGTTTAAAATTTTGTTTGGCAGATAACCTGCAATCTTCTATTCAAAAACAATCTCAACATAGTGGCGTTTATTAACAGTATCAATTCCGGTACTTAAAAAGAGAAATACATAAAATGGGTACTAAAACTGCAATTACGAAGCCTACAGGTTTGACTGGAAAAATGGCAAATTCAGAGTTTCATGAATTCTATGTAGATGAATTGAAAGACATTTACTGGGCAGAAAATCATCTGTTAAAAGCATTGCCAAAAATGCAACAAGCTGCTACAAGTAAAGAATTGGCTGCGGCTTTTGAAAAACATACCACAGAAACACAAACACATATTGCAACGCTGGAAAAAGCATTTGGCTTGCTGGGCGAAAAAGCTTCTGCCAAAAAATGTGAGGCCATGTCCGGAATACTGGAAGAAGCCAACGGATTGATCGAAGATACCGATAAAGGTACCATGATCCGCGATGCAGGCCTTATCCTTGGTGCCCAAAAGGCTGAACACTATGAGATAGCTACTTATGGCGGATTGAGGACGCTGGCTGCCGCAATGGGCCATGATGATGTAGCTGCATTACTACAACAAACATTGGACAATGAAAAAGCAACTGACGAAGCACTTACTCAAATTGCCGAAAGCTTGGTTAATGCTGCAGCTGTTGCTGAATAAAAGATCACGTAGATAATTGTGAAAGCCTCGTAATTTCTTACGAGGTTTTCTTGTTTATAAATAATTATATAAAACCTTGGATGGAATTATAAAATCACAACTGGTAGCTAATCAATAAATTAGAAAGGGCACAAGTTTTAGCTTGTGCCCTTTTTAAGATTGAAGTTATTTAAACTTATTATTGAGAAGATTAAATGCTTCTTTTATCGTACTAAAATCAATGGGTTTACAATAATCCTCATTAAAAAGTATAAACAAATTTATTGATAAACTTATTTTACCAAACAGAAAATACTATTTTATTGCGGCAATAGCGGCAGTATAGTTTGGCTCCTGGCCTATTTCGGGCACTTGCTGCTCATAAACAATTTTGCCTGTGGGATCAATTACAATTACGGCACGGCTTAGCAAACCTTTCATTGGCCCGTCAGCTATTTTAACGCCGTAAACACTTCCGAAATCACTCCTGAAATCAGAAAGCATCACCACATTGTTGATGCCTTCGGCACCGCAAAATTGCTTCTGTGCAAATGGAAGGTCTTTGGAAATACAAAGCACGGTTGTATTTTTTAAATCTGCCGCATCTTCGTTAAATTTCCGTACAGATTTGGAACATACGCCCGTGTTTACACTTGGGAAGATATTCATGATCACATACTTGCCTTTATAGTCGGCAAAGGTTTTGTCTGCCAGGTCAACGCCGGTTAAGGTAAAGCTTTTAACAGGCGTACCCACAGCGGGCAGTTTTCCGGTGGTGTGGATGGGTTTGCCGCCCAGGGTAATGGCTGTGCCCATTGTATTTTGTGCAAAAGAAGCGGTTGCCATAAATGAGCAGACAAAACCGATTAAGAACATTTTGAGGTAGCCTGCACCTTTGATTTGAATTTTCATGTGGATTGGAATGGTAGTGTTAATGATGGGCAAATGTAAAGATAATTGCTTGTCATTTTTATTTTGAGCGAGACTGTCGTCCTTTGTTATTACGTTCTTTTGTCATAATACAAAAGAAATCAAGAACCGCTGAGTAAGTCGAAGCAATAAGTAACCGTTACGGCGCGCAAAGGCCAGACAAAACGCCCGGCGGGATCGGGTTTGTCTTGATTTTGTGTTTCTTTTTGATCAAGCAAAAAGAAAAAGAAGAGGGTGAAAGACCCGATCAATACAAGAAGTATTTTTTATGAAGCAAACCTGCGGTTGCCGGTATTACGTTCTTTTGTCTTGACACAAAAGAACCAAAAGGTCAAGAATGCCGGATCGCCTCCGGGCGGCATTCAGCCCACCGCGCCTGGGTGGCTACTTTGCAAACGGCCCTTGCTGGTGGTTATTAATCATACTTAATACTTCTTTTATCAACTATTTTTTGAACTGATGGAAAAAGTAGAAAAGTCATCACCAGAAAGATCATCACCAGAAAGATCATCACCAGAAAGGTAATCACCCTGGTGCGGGAAGGCCGGACAAAACGCCCGGAGGGATTGGGTTTGTCTTGATTTTTTGTTTCTTTTTGATCAAGCAAAAAGAAATAGAAGAAGGGCTGAAAGCCCGATCGATACAGAAAGTATTTTTTATGAAGCAAACCTGCAGTTGCTGCTGTTAACTTCTTTTCCCTTGATGGAAAAGAAGCAAAAGATCAAGAACAAACGATCGCCTCCGGGCGTTTGTTCAGCCCACCGTGCCTGGGTGCTGATCTTGCAAACGGCCCAGTCTTTTTCAGAAAAATAAAAACCTCATTTCAATCCACCTAATTTATACCGATAAAAGAAGCATTTGAACAACTCCCGCCCAGCAAGCGCAGGATAACAAAGCGAAAACAACCTGAAACAACCTGATTTTTGACTATGACAAAAGTGGATTCGGCTATTTTTATCCAGTTGACATTGCTGAACTTTACACTACAAATTAAAAAAACAGTTTATGAAAAAAGTACTGGTGATTGGTGCATCAGGGTTTGTGGGAAGAAACTTAGCCCAGCAATTATTAACAGATGGTTACATCGTTCTTTGTTTGGCCCGTAACCCATCTAAGGTTCAATTTTTGGCAGATGCAGGGTGTGAAATAACGCAAGGCGACATTTCAGACCTTGCATCAATACAGCGTGCAGTGCAATCTGTTGATGCAGTTTATATTTCCATACATACTATTTCTGCCCAGCCTGCCAATACAGGTGCTGAGGGATTTATGGATGTAGAGATGCATGGCTTACAAAACATTGTTGCGGCTTGTCAGATGTATAAAGTAAGCCGCGTAGTTTATGTTACGTTTTTAGGCACTAACGCTGATTCTGCCAGTGCCTGGATAAGAGGGCGATGGCAAACAGAGCAGTTTTTGCTAAAAAGCGGACTTAACGTAACCATCATCAGGCCGGGAATGATTGTTGGAATAGGTGGCCAGGGTTATAATTCGGTTGTTGGCAATGCGAAAAGGAGGTTTGCTTTTATTTTAGGAAACGGCAAACCCAGGTTTCGTTGTATTGCCGTTACAGATTTAGTCTATTATCTTATCGGCGTACTAAATGACTCCAGAACGTATGGACAATGTTATGATGTTGGTGGCAAAGAGTTACTCACCATACCACAAATGATTGACATTGTTGCGGAAGTAATTGGTCGCCCTCATCCCCGTAAATTTCATATCCCACTATCACTCCTGGGTTTATTTTCGTCCCTGATTGAACGTATAGGCAAACTGCCAAAAGGTGCAATGAAAGGACTTGTGGATAGCATACAAGCTGATGCGATCGGCGACCCCGCTCCCATTGGCATAATCTTACCACGTCCTTTACTTTCATTTAGGCAGGCTTCAGAAAAAGCCTTACAATAATCTTCCTATCGATATCACCCTTGGCAAGTTATTTAATCCAAAAACAAAATATCAATTTAGATCATGCAGCTTTTGATTGATTAACCAAGTCAAATATTATATAGGAATTAAGAGCCTTTTTAGATTTTTCCGATTTCTTTTAGATGCTTCTTTTATCACCTTAAAACATAGGAAATGTTAATGCTTCTTTTATCAGTATAAAATACAAAAACCAAATTTACAGGCATAAAAGAAGCATTGTTAATCTTGCTGATATAAATCTAAACAAGCTTTAAGTATCAGTACAAATTAGTTACAATATCAAACTTTAATCTTATGCGTATTTTTTTAACAGGAGCCTCCGGGTTTATAGGCTCAGCTATAATTTCTGAACTAATCGGGGCCGGTCATCAGGTGCTTGGCCTTGCCCGCTCGGATGCGGCTGCAAAGCTGATTACCGCTGCTGGTGCAGAAGTGCATTTAGGCTCGCTTGATGACTTGGACAGTTTAAAAAGCGGGGCTGCCAAGTCAGACGGTGTGATCCATACTGCTTTTATCCATGCATTTTCAAACATCAGCATAGGCGCAAGGCTTAAGGTTTTGTTTGGCGGGCTTCCCAAGGGTATTGCTTCACGTTTTATGTCCACGATTGCTGCCATGGATAGCAATGCTATCGCTGCTATGGGGGCAGCACTTGCAGGCACTGGCCGCCCGTTGGTCATTACATCCGGCACCATGATATTACCTCTAGGCCGGTTGGTAAACGAAAATGATAAACCTGATTTGAAATCTCCTGCCGGATATCGTTTGCCCTCCGAAAATATCGCCCTTGGATTAGCTTCAAAGGGTGTTTGTTCTTCAATTGTGCGCCTTCCGCCTTCCGTGCATGGGGATGGTGACCATGGCTTTGTGCCAAGCTTAATCAACATTGCACGCAAAAAAGGTGTTTCAGCATATGTAAATAACGGAAAAAACTGCTGGCCTGCTGTGCACCGCTTAGATGCTGCCCGCCTCTTCAGATTAGCACTTGAGAAAGGTACAGCAGGAGCTGTTTATCATGGGGTTGCGGATGAGGGCATACCTTTCCATCAAATCGCGGGCATCATTTCAAAACATTTGGATTTGCCGCTTGCGCCCAGGCCGGAAAAGCATTTTGGATTTTTAGGAAGTATTGTTGCTGCCGACAATAAGACATCAAGCACTTTAACTAAACAATCTTTAGGATGGCAGCCTTCACATCCATCTCTCATTACCGATCTTGAACATGGGCATTATTTTAAATCCTGAACAGAAACAAATAAAACCACCAGCAATTAAACTGATAACCTTCTCGAAGGGATATTTGAAAAAGTTAACAAAAATACTTAACTTGTAACAATGGAAACCCCACAAATACATCGTTTAAAAACGATAAGTCAGTACCATCAGCTTATGGGTTTACCAAAACCAGAGCATCCTTTGATAAGTGTGGTCAATTTAGGATCTATTACTGCGTTTCCTTTCAAAAAGTCTATCAGTTTAGTATTTGATTTTTATAGTATATCCCTGAAAACATATTCCAACGTGAAGTATAAATATGGACAACAGAACAATGATTTTAATGAAGGCACATTATTTTTTATGTCGCCAGGCCAGGTGATCAAAATTGAAATTGATAAAATAGAAGATGTAAAAGTTTCAGGTTGGTTGCTATACATCCACCCTGATTTTATATGGAATACCGCTTTAGCCAAAACGATCAGGCAATATGAATTTTTTAATTACGCCGTCAACGAAGCCTTGCATCTTTCTAACAAAGAAGAAACGATCATCACCAATATCTTACAAATAATCGAACAGGAATATCATTCTAATATTGATAAATTCAGCCAGGGGATTATTGCCACGCAATTAGAGTCTTTGCTAAACTTTTCTGACCGGTTTTACAACAGGCAATTTATTACGCGTAAAGTTTCAAATCATCGGATTTTAAATCAGTTTGAAGAAATACTTACTGCATATTTCAGTACAGGTTCCTTGCAAGAAAAAGGATTGCCAACTGTAAAATCTATTGCCGAAGCATTAAATACTTCAACCAATTATTTAAGTGCTGTGCTTAAAACAGTAACCGGTAAAAACACACAACAGCATATCCACGATAAGTTGATAGATAAAGCAAAAGAAAAATTATCAACCACCGATTGCTCCATTAGCGAAATTGCCTATCAATTGGGCTTTGGGCACTCACCATCATTTAGCAAACTATTTAAGGCAAAGACCAATACTTCGCCTTTGGCGTTCAGGCAATCCTTACATTGAAAGGAGAATGATTGACGTACAAAACCAGTATAAAGCAAACCTGCGGTTGCTGGTATTACGTTCTTTTGTCTTGATACAAAAGAACCAAAAGATCAAGAATGCCGGATCGCCTCCGGGCGGCATTCAGCCCATCGCGCCTGGGTGGTGATCTTGCAAACGACCCTTTCCGATGGTTATTAATCATGCTTAATACTTCTTTTATCAACTATTTTTTGAACTAATGGAAAAAGTAGAAAAGTCATCAGCAGAAAGGTCATCACCTGAACGGTAGCCACCCAGGAGCGTTGGCCTGAACGGAAGCCCGGAGGCGATTCTTCCGTTCTTGATTTTTTGTTTCTTTTTGATCAAGCAAAAAGAAAAAGAAGAGGGTTGAAGACCCGATCAATACAAGAAGTATTTTTATGAAGCAAACCTGCGGTTACTGCTATTACGTTCTTTTGTCTTGATACAAAAGAACCCAAGCTCAGCTGGTCTGGATTTGCAATCCCGTCCTCCGAACTAAGGATTTCAAATCCTTTTAATGCAGTTAATTTATAGGACGATGTTTTGCCTATTTGGTTTAGGTTGAAATTTGCTTAGTAAAAGTGGCTGTTGTTTAACGTGTGGAATTAAAAATTCCAAGTTCAAATGACGGGATTGCAAATCCCGACCAGCGATTCACAGGGCCAGCAGGGATTGGGCTGACAATAGCTAATGCTTCTTTTATCACATAAAAATCAGCAAAAACCTAAGTTAAAAGACTTTCTGTTTTGAAGGAAATGTTTGTATTTTATGCAGCTCTATTAGTAGTGATTAATTATGGACAGAAGAAAATTTTTAAAGAACGGCTCTATCGCTGGTTTAGCTTTACCTGCAATCATCGGAGGCTCGGCTTCTGCCGCCGAAACCGGAAAAGCAGCCGAAAAACAGTTTGTTATAGCAGAAGACGAGCTGAATGAAGCTACCATCGATAGTTTACAGCAAAAAATGAAGTCGGGCGCAATTACTTCTCATGCCCTAACCGAAACTTATTTAAAAAGGATTGCGGCAATTGACCAGAACGGGCCGAAGTTAAATTCGGTGATCGAAATCAATCCTGATGCCTTAACGATTGCTGCTGCAATGGATGCCGAACGTAAAGCCGGGAAAGTTCGCGGACCCATGCACGGCATTCCGGTTTTGATTAAAGATAATATTGATAGCGGCGATCAAATGCAAACCACAGCCGGTTCTTTGGCTCTGGAAGGAAACCATGCTAAAAAAGATGCTTTTATCGTTCAGCAACTTCGTAAAGCTGGAGCTGTTTTACTGGGGAAAACCAATTTAAGCGAGTTTGCTAATTTCCGCTCATCCAATTCTACCAGCGGCTGGAGCAGCAGGGGTGGCCAAACCAAAATGCCTTATGTTTTAGACCGAAACCCTTCCGGTTCCAGTGCAGGTTCCGGTTCGGCAGTGGCTGCCAGCCTTTGTACGGTTGCGATCGGCACAGAAACAGATGGTTCCATTGTTAGCCCGTCGTCTGTAAATGGCATCGTAGGCATCAAACCAACGGTTGGTTTATTAAGCCGTTCGGGCATTATTCCGATTTCGGCCACTCAGGACACCGCCGGGCCAATGGCAAGAACAGTAAAAGATGCCGCCATATTTTTAAGTGTTTTGGCAGGCGTTGATGCGGAAGATGCCGTGACCAAACAAAGCCAGGGAAAAGCACATGCAGATTACACTCAATTTTTAAATGCAGATGCTTTAAAAGGAAAAAGAATTGGTGTAGAAAAATCATTTTTAAAAGGAAACCCTTACGAAGTTAAATTGTACCAGGAAGCCATTGCGCTGCTGAAAGAACAAGGAGCTGTTGTGGCGGAAGTTGATGTAGTTAAACCCATGCGGGCGATCTCCGGGGAATTTACCGTTTTGTTATATGAGTTTAAAGACGGGCTGAACAAATACCTGGCTGCTTCCAACGCTAAAAATAAGACGTTAAAAGAAGTAATCGACTTCAATATCAAAAACGAAGCTAAGCTAATGCCTTATTTTAAGCAGGAAACCTTGATTGCGGCCGAGAAAAAAGGCGGGTTGGACAGCAAAGAGTACAAAGATGCCTTAGCCAGTTCTACCAGTGCCCGCGGTATTATTGATACCATACTCAAGCAAAACAACCTGGATGCTATTTGCGGCACCACCAACGGCGTAGCTTGTTGCATCGATCTGGTCAACGGCGATTATGATACCGGTTTCTCCTTTTCTTCGCCGGCTGCAATGGCTGGTTATCCGCATATTACTGTTCCGATGGGTGCTGTTCATCAGTTGCCGGTTGGCCTTTCTTTTTTCGGAACCGCTTATAACGAAGGCGAACTGATTGCTTTGGCTTATGCTTATGAACAAGCTTCCAAAAAACGGACAGCTCCTAAATTTACGCCGAACATTATGCCGGTTTAATAGGTTAGATGGTATATAGAAATTAGCTGTCAAAACTGATGTAAGAGAGTTTTACTTCACGTGCTTTTGTCTTGATAAGGCCTTGCGGCCTGAAATAGAACCGGCGAGATCAGGAATGTCGGATCGCCTGCGGGCGGCATTCAAGCCCTCGCTCCTGGATGCATAATTATATGGTTATTATCGTTCTGGCATTGCAAAATATGCACGCGGTAATCATGGGTGCAGCGGAATGATCTTCTTTCAACTATTCTCTATTTGCTTTTAGAACGATAGCCGCCCTATTTCCCCTCTTGAGAGGGATTAGGGGTGTGTCCTTTAGCAAATCTTTAAGTAAATCCTCTATAGCATTGCTTTTCTTAATATAAAATATACTGTTTTTATAGGTGTTTTTTGAGGGAGGTGATTGTTGTTTATTTATGGAACTGGATTAAAAAATCAAAAGCTCTTAGGACAGGGATTGCAAATCCCGACAAGTAAAGAGTACACAATTTAAATTTGATCGGCAAAAGAAGCCTGCTGTTAAATTTGTAGAATTGGAAATTCCAAGTTCAAAGGACAGGATTGCAAATCCCGACCAGCAGGATTAATTTGCCAAACGTGATTTCCAGGAGATTGAGTTTCATACTACTTTGGAGTTTAATAGAAATTAGGTGGTAAAAGAAGCATGGTTGTTTGTATAACGGATTGAAAATCCTTAGCTCGAAGATCGGGATTTACAAATTACGAATGTTCGAAAGATTTTGGTTCTGACGGTCATCCCGAATTTATTTCGGGATCTCACTTAAAATACAATCCTAATTATCTTGTTTTTTAACCTGTATGATTAGATGCAGAGCCTAGTTCTGCATGACAAAATCTTTCGAACAGTCGTAATTACAAATCCCGACCAGCAAAAAACCGAAGAACTACTTACACTACTTTTTATAAATTTAATTTACTGCTTTAATTTCTAAATTATCCATGGTAGCCAAGGCATTGTACGCACGCAAACCTATACTACCGTTTTCAAATTCGTTATCTTTCGCAGAAATAATTGGCGTGGTCGCATTGTTCACATATATTTCAAAACTATCTCCAACAGCCTTAACTTTTACGTTATAACTTGCGTTCATTTTAACCGGCAATTTGGCCGATTGAATAACAACCCATTCACTTCCGCTTGCCTTTCCGAACTCTATTGTTCCGTTTGTAACATTCAAGCCTGCATAATAGCCTTGGTAAGCATTGGCACCTACTACTGGCTTGCTGACCCGAAACAGCATACCGGCATCGCCCGGAGAATTGAGGGCTACATCGGCACTATAAACAAAATTGGAAAAGTTGGTGTTTGTAGCGATAATTTTTGGACCATGATTGCCAGAACTATTGTTTCCGTTAGATGCGCAATGAATGGCCTTATCTTTAACAAACCAACCGCCGCCGTAAATAACCATGCCTTTGGTATCGCCGTTATCGAAGCTTTGTTTGTAATCTGTTTTGATGAAATCCGGCTTTCCTATAATCGGAAAAATGCTTAACCGAATATTCTCCGAACCATAAGGAACGAGCAAAACTTCCTCTGTTTTTTCTGCGGAAGCAACGGGGCTATAAGGCACATCCATCGCGGCAGTATTATAATAATCAAGTGTCCAAGAGGGAATCTTTTTTGCCTTTACCTTCAATTGAACAGGGGTTTGCAACTGTATAAACGGATTTTCCGGCATTGCTGTTTTAACCACAGCGATGTCTTTTGCGATGGATTGATTATCCAAAACCAGACCATAGTTCCACGGCGTACCTGCTGCAATCTGCGTTTCGTGAAAACCCTTAACAAGGAAGTCTTTTGTATCTTTCTCTATTTGTTTAATCTTTAAAGCATACACCAGCGGGCCTCGCTCTACACTTACCCCATTGTTTACTTCTTGTTGAAGGTTTACCGACATCGGGAAGTTTAACGTAACCTTATCTGCGTTCTTCCACTTTCTGTTAAAGTTTAATATCTGTCCGGCTTGTACATCAGCAATATTTTGTCCATTAACTTTTACCACCGGTGTCTTGCACCAGCTCGGTATGCGTAACCTCAACGGAAATGAAACCGGTTTTGCCAAAGTTACCACAAGGTTTATCTGTTCATCGAACGGATAATTGGTTATTTCTTCTATTTTAACGGGTACATTGTCAGCCACAGTTGCATTTATCTCCATCGGCGCGTAGGCCGAAACAGCCAAGCCGCCATCGGGCGTTGCCAGCCAACTGTTTTTTACAAAATACGGCCAGCCCATGTGCAAATTATATCTGCAGCAAGGGAAACCGGAATAAGGGCTGAGTACGATGCTGGAACTATAATCTTGGTTAAAACCGTGACCACCCGGCAGGTCTTGCACCTGGTTTGGCAAGGTGTAATACGTGTGGTTTTTTAAATCCCGATCAAATTGTGCGGGCAATGTGTTAAACGCTATTTTCTCTAATTGATCGCCAACTTTTGCATCGTGCTCAACGCGTGCCGCAGTTTCCAAACTTTGCATCCATTCTACCACCGCGCATGTTTCTACACCTTCTACTGAACTATTGCCCGACATGTGTTCGGTTCCGGAACCAATGCCAGTTGGTTGTCCGGCCTCGCGCTCAATGTGGTCGATCCCGTTTTGCATTGCATCCAAATAATACGGTGTAGGCGTAACCTGCGAGTAAAGGGCGGGGAATTTTAATGCCTCAGAAACATTTACCATGTGTTTGGGCTGATAATCGTCTCCGTAATAGAAAAACTTGTTGTTGTTAAAAATGTCTGCCCAAGGATAGGCTTGATCCTTCAATTTTTCGACCAGGTTGAGCAGAAATTTTTCTCCGGTTTTGTTGTAAACCCAAATGGCTATTTCCATATTGTCGCCAGCACGTGATTTGCCCCAGTCGCGAAGCGGGTCTTTATCTAAATTGTCTAATTCGTACTTGAAGTATTTAGAAAGCAAAGGGATAACCCTTTTATCTTGCGTTGCTTCATAATAGCTTTGCAAAGCATACATAAAGGGCATTCTTGGCCACCAATCCTTCATTTTTACAGGGCCGAACAGGCCATTGTCTTGCTGGTGATCCAAGGTATAATCCAACCATTTTTGCGCTTTGGTTTTTAATGTTGCATCGTCTAAGGTATAAGCGAGTGCCACCAAACCTTTAAGGTAATACGGAACCCTTTCCCAACCGGCGCCACTGCCGCCCAACCAGTCTGAGTTCGCGCCGAGATCATTGTTGCCCGGATAAAGTTCTTCAGCATGGCCTGTAAAACCATCGCGTTGTAATTCCAATTGCTTTAATAACCAGCCTTTTGCTTTTATACTACCGAGCGGTAGTTGCGCATATACACTTTGCTTTAACGGCAAACGATTAAAAGTATAAGGAGTTGTTTTGACCTGCTGTGCCTGAAGTTTGTTCAAACAAAACGGGCTTAAAAGTAAAAGTGAAAATGAAAACCGTGCGTGAAAGCTCATAAGAAGGTTTTAACAGAAATGTTAAATCTGGCGTAAAAATGAAGCATTAAAGATAGTGATTTTTGTAAAAGAAACCGGAAAATGCTTTAGAAAATTGTTGAGCGTAGATTCAACCCGCCAATGCCACTTTACTTTCCCAGGACGGGTAAGGATGTGCAAAAAAGAAAGCCGTATTGGGTTTTTTTGAGATCAATTTATGTTCGGCAAACTTGGTTCCGTTGTCAGCGGTTATCGACAGGACAAAATGCTTACAGGCTAAGTTGTTTGTAGAGAATGCCCTACTGGTACGGATTTGTAATCCGGCACCACCGGGCTGTGGATTTCTAAGCCACCAGGCAAACTTTTCTTACTCGAAAGCAACCCTTAAAAGCCCGACTGGCTTGATGCTGTTTTTATCGGTGTTATTTAGTGGAAGAGGTTGAAGTTGTTTTTGGCGGGTTACAAATCTGGAACTCCAAGGTCAGGACTGCAAGTCCCGATCAATAGGAACAGGGATTGCAAATCCCGACCAGAAGATGCTTATCTTTCTGGTTGCTGTTAGTTAGCAAGTAACGACTTCATCCTGAATAGGATTTTGTCATCCTGAGCGCAGCGGAAGGACCTTCTTTCAAAATTACCTATTAACTTTTAGAACGGTAGCCGTCCTATTTCCCCTCTTGAGAGGGGTTAGGGGTGTGTCCTTTAGCAAACCAGCAAATAAAGCCATACCGCATTGCTGTTTTAAATATCAGGAGATGCTGTTTTTATCGGTGTTTTTTGGGGAAAGTGATTGTTGGTTATTGATGTAAGGGGATTAAAAATCCGAAGCTCTTTTGCTTGTCGGGATTTGTACTCCCGTCCTCCCAACTAAGGATTTCAAATCCTTTTAATACAACTTGATTTGCTTCAGATGGAATTTTAGTTGATCGGTTTAAACAGAAATTTAATTGATAAAAGGAGCTTTGTCTGTAAGCTACGGAATTACAAATTCCAAGCTCAAAGGACGGGATTGCAAATCCCGACCAGCAGGAAAACTGTTTTGAAACAAGCAGACATGATCGCCAACGAAATAATGGTATACCCCCCTACTCCTTTTTAAACCGCTCGGTAACCTGCTGCACGGTAAAGCCAAATTTACTGATGATACTTCGGATAAGCAGGGTTTGTCCATCGGGCATCAGGTACATGTGTTGCTGCATGTGCACGTGTTTGATTAAACCGTGTTTGGCAACTTTTACCCTGAACTGCCAGCTGAGGTAGTTTCCATACACTTCGCCATGCACGCTGCCTGAGATATCGTTGGCGGTGGCATCGAAGTGGTGTTCATCAACTTTCCAGAGTTTCCAGGAACGGTGACTGGCCTCTTGTCCTTCGGGCATCAGATCCTGTTCCATGCTTAAGGTTCCGTTTTTGAGGGTGCCCTGCGTTTTGGTAACGATGGGCCTGAGGGGTTTGCCTGCACGGTTTTCCATCACGCCACCAGAATGGGTGCGCCCGTTAAAAAAGCTGATCGGGTTAAACTTCGGTTCGGCGTGGGCAAAGTCGCCGGGTTTCATGCTGGAGCAGGAAGCAAGCACAAAGCAGGTGCTTAACCCAATTATACTCCGTTTAAAAAGCGCGCTCAAGAGGAAAGTTCTTTCGGGCTGGAGCAGGATAGTTCTTGGTGTGCATTTCATATATTTATCGTATTCTACCCATAACAACCTAAAATGATGAATCCAGTTTCATTGCTTCCTTTATTCAGGAAGTTGCGCTTAATTTTCCTACTGGGCCGGATTTGTAATTACGAGTGTTCGAAAGAAATCAAGGGCTTGAAAAAACAATATTAGGGTTACCGCGGCAAGCCTGGACAATTAAGATGGTCAATAAATCATCGAGTTCCATTCTTACCCGCCGTTTGGCGGTTTTAAAGCCTACTCTGCTGGTCGGGATTTGCAATCCCGTCCTCCCAGCTAAGGATTTCAAATCCTTTTAATACAACTTGATTTGCTTCAGACGAAATTTTAGTTGATCGGTTTAAACCGAAATTTAATTGATAAAAGAAGCTTTGTCTGTAAGCTACGGAATTACAAATTCCAAGCTCAAAGGACGGGATTGCAAATCCCGACCAGCAGGGTTGCTCTACCTTCCGCTTATGCCTCTTCCATAAAATAAACTTTATAATAGATCATGGCTTTAACTTCGTCGAAACCTTTTCTTTTTTGCTGCTTATTTGCATAACTAAAAAAGCTTAGTTAAGATGGATACTGTTTTTACTGGTGTTTTTGGAAGTTGATAGTGATTTACATATCAATGGATTTGAAGTTAATGAGCTAACTACATATTCGTTAAGTGCTCCGCCAGCATTTTAGCTTGTGTAAGTACGGTATCAACTGCCTTTTCCTGTAAATCTGGTGGGTAACCATGAAGCCTTAAAATCCTTCGGATATTTCTGCGTAGCAAAGATTGTACACTTTCTTTAATCGTCCAGTCAATTGTTGTGTTGTTACGGACTGTAACCAATAATTCCTGTGCGATGTGTTTTAAAGTTTCATCACCTAATATTGATACAGCACTATTATTTACTTCTAAAGCTGTATAAAAAGCATATTCCCGATAATCAAGGCCGAGCTTTTCACCTTTTTTATCTGCTTCTTTAATTTGATTGGCAAATGGGATCAATACTTTTTCCAGAAATTCTACCGTATCAATCATGCCATTGTGATAACGTTTAATGGCATCTTCCAGCATTTCGGAGAACTTTTTACTTTCTACCAGATTGATTTTACTACGCTTTTTAACTTCATCTTTTAGTAATCGCTTCAAAAGTTCCACTGCCAAGTTCTTTTGCGGCATATCTTTTAATTCCTGCAAAAAGCGTTCGTCCAATATTTCAATATTAGGTTTTTTAATACCAGCAGCGTCGAAAATATCAATTACCTTATCTGAAGTAATGGCTTCTGAAATAATCTGTTTAATGCCTAATTCTATTTCCCGATCACTTTTGCCGCCTTCGTTGCTATCTGCTATTTTAACCAAACGTGCATTGATCGCTTGAAACAAAGAAACATCATCTCTGATAGCGATTGCTTTTTCGTGAGGAACGGAAATGGCAAATACCTTCAATAGCTTTTTAAAATTCTCTGTAAAAGACTGTTCACCGTTTTCCTGACTAAATACATAATCAACAATCACCGGAATGTATTTCAACTTATCAGAACCTGTTAACGTATAAAATTTTCTCCAGTCAAAATGCTTTAACTGATATTCGATCGCTTCATAAAGCTCAAGCATTTTTGCAACAGCCAGTTCTTGGTCCAGCGTTGGTTTACCTTCACCACCACTTGCCGTATAAGTTGCCATTGCCTGTTTCAGTTCCTGTGCAATACCTAAATAATCAACTACCAAACCACCTTGTTTTCCTTCTGTAAAAACCCGGTTTACTCGGGCAATCGCTTGCATTAAGCTGTGCCCACGCATTGGTTTATCTACATATAAAGTATGTAAACATGGCGCATCAAAACCGGTTAGCCACATGTCTCTCACAATAACGAGCTTTAAATCATCTGTCGGATTCTTTAGCCGGTCGCCAATGGCTTTGCGTTTTAGTTTGCTGCGGAGATGTGATTGCATGCTTAATTCATCACTGGATGAACCTGTCATAATTACCTTGATCGCCCCGGTCTCATCTTCGTCAGAATGCCATTCCGGCTTTAGTTTTACAATAGCATTGTACATTTCTACACAAATCCTGCGGCTCATGCAAACAATCATTGCTTTACCATCCAACACTGAACTTCTTTGCTCAAAGTGATTGACCAGATCTTCCGCTATTTTGTTAATCCGGTTTGGGTTGCCAACTATCGCTTCTAATCGCGTCCATTTTGCACGAAGCTGTTGCCTGCTGGTTAGCTCTTCGCCTTCTGTCAGTTCTTCAAATCGTTCATCAATATCAACCTTTTCCTCATCTTCAAAACGGACTTTAGCCAACCTGCTTTCGTAGAAAATAGGAACGGTGGCATGATCCTCAACGGCTTGCTGTATGTCGTATATATCTACATAATTTCCAAATACAGCCTGCGTGTTTCGGTCGCCCAATTCAACCGGCGTACCAGTAAAGCCGATAAAAGAAGCATGGGGCAAAGCATCGCGCATGTTTTTGGCGAAGCCATCTAAAAAGTCGTACTGGCTGCGGTGCGCTTCATCTGCAATTACTACAATGTTTCTGCGCGTACTAAGTGGTTTTGCTTTAGTGCCGATATACTTCTCCCGGCTTTCCTGTAAAACATTATTTCCCACGAAGATATCGTCATCATCTTCGGGCATAAACTTTTGGATGGTTGTAAAAACAATACCGCCGGAAGCTACACTTAATAATTCGCGCAGGTTTTTGCGATTAGCCGCTTGTTGTGGCTTTTGCCTTAGTAATTGTGCACAATCGGTAAACGTTTCAAATAGCTGATCGTCCAGGTCGTTCCGGTCTGTTAAAACCACAATGGTTGGGTTATCCAATGCCAGCACTAACTTACCAGTATAAAATACCATGCTTAGGCTTTTGCCGCTGCCTTGTGTATGCCAAACCACGCCCGCGCGCCTGTCGCCATTTTCTGTTGCTGCCTTTTGCGTAGTGATTACTGCTTTGTTTACCGCATAATATTGATGATAAGCTGCTACCTTTTTTAAAGTTTTGTCCTTGCTCTTTTCATACACAATAAAGTGGCGCAGCAAATCCAGCAGCGTTTGCTTGTTTAACATGCCGTTAAACATTACTTCTATTTGCAGCTGCAGGTTATCTGCTGTGTTTTTGCCGTTCTGCGTTTTCCAGCTGGAAAAGCGCGGCCAGTCGCTGGTGATCGTTCCGCATCTGGCATCCCAGCCATCGCTTACAATTAGCAGTTCGTTATAGGTAAATAATGATGGGATAACCTGTTTATAAGTTTGCAACTGGTTAAAAGCAGAATTAATAGTTGCGTTTTCGTCTGTCGCGTTTTTTAGTTCGATGACTACTAAAGGCAAACCATTGATAAACAGGATCAAGTCTGGCCGTTTGTTGCGGTTGTTTTCGGTGATGGTAAACTGGTTGACAACCAGAAACTCGTTATTTTGCGGATGATCAAAATCAACTAAGTAAACACTTTCTCCGCGGATACCGTCTGCCCTTCTCACATCTACGGCTACACCTTCCGTTAAATATTGATGGAAGGTTTCGTTGTTGATTAAAGCATTTGGCGATGCTGTGCGCAATACTCTTTTTAGCGCATCATTTTTGGTATCTTCCGGCAAAGCCGGATTTAGCCGGTTAATTGCATTACGCAAACGGTTAACCAATACCACTTCATGGTATTGCCTTTCGGGATTTGCACCATCCGGCGAAATAGTTGTACCGGCAACATAAGTATAACCTAAAGTTTGCAAATAGCCAATGGCCATTTGTTCTATTTCGTTTTCGCTGATGGCGTTCATATTGTCTGAACCGTTGATTATTGTTGATTTATTTGATTAAGCTGATTTCTACACGCTTCTTAACTTGATTTTTTTTGATTGCTAACCGCGATACTGTTTTTACCGTTGTTTTTTTTGATTGAACTTTGCATTGATTAAGCGTTTAAATTCTAAACTTTTAGAACCGAAGTTAATCAGCAAACCAATTTCCAAATCATAAGCTTCCAAATAATTAATTGCTTGTGCTAAATGTACATCTTCCATATTTGTTAGCGCTTTCAACTCCACAGAAACTAAAGCGTCAATTAAAAAATCTACCCGGCGGGTGCCAATATGCTGCTGTTTGTAATAAATGGGCATTTCCTTTTCCCTTTCGAACCCGAGGCCGCCGTCTGTTAATTCGATAGCCAATGCACGCTGGTAAATCACTTCCTGGAAACCGTTGCCCAAAGTTTTATGTACAGCCATTGCACAACCGATAATTTTGCTTGTCAATTCAGAATATTTATACTTTTCGTTAATCAAATCCATCGTTTGTAAAGTTTGGCAGACAAGCAAAAATCATTTCAAAACCATCAAATCAACTCAAACGACTTCATCAGCTTAATCAACTCAATCAGCTTAATCAGCTTAATCAAAGGTTCAGACTAATTTTTCCGGTAAGTAGTTTTGGTAAAAGGCTGTCGCGGAGTTGAGTTAAAGTTTGGTTTTCAATTTTAATTGCTATATATCTTTGTATAAGTGGAGAAATAACTTGATCAGCTTTTTCTAATACTTCACTAGTTGGATTATTGATTAGCGTTTCTGTCAAATGCTTTCGTTGGATATGTCCCATTGTAGTCGCTTTACCTGCTGCTATGGCTTGAAATTTTGGCAGATAATACTTTACCCATAAATAATAAAACCATTTAGGAAAAACATTAGAAGATACTTTGAACAAATGTTGGTTTAATGCTCCTCGACCTTCGCACCAAAGTACAACATCTAAACTTCCACTCCATGAAAATAATACATCACCATCATTAATTATGTATTGTTCTGGAACTTCTAAGTTTGCTTTATCGGATGAATCTGTAATTCCTTGCCGCAATTCTCTAATTTTAATTACCGGCAGATAATTACTTGCTTCTTTTACAGGATATTTTTGTAGTGCAAGTCCGTTTAAAAAATCATTAGATTGATCGATCGGTTCCTTTCTCCACCCTTTCGGCAAACCATCCACCAACAAACCATCAAAGCCAGGAAAGTTAAAATCAACAAACCATTCTTTAAAAATAGCTTGCGCCATTGTTTCAAGGGTTTGGTTCATTTGCAGGTTGAGTTCTATTTTATCATCTAAGGATGAAAGTATGGAAGCGATGGATTGTTGAGTTGATAAAGATTCAGGAATTTCTACTTCAATGTTATCGAAAGTTTGTTTTGTGATTGTATCAAATACAGCTCCATGCGTATGTTTCTTAATTCTCTGAATACTATGTTTTAATAGATAATATAAAAAGTCATTTTCAGTCTTGCAATTTGCAGTAATTCCGTAACAAGACTGATTAAAAGCCATGTTTTTTCCAAGAACGGCTAATTCACCTACAGTTCCTCGTGCTGAAATAATTAATTGACCTTTTTTTAAAATCTTTGTGCTACTCTCTTTTAATCCTTTTTCCGTTATAGTTTTTTCTGTTGTAAAAACATGCTTTTGACCATTCCCAAAATCTACCACTGATAACCAGGGAATGTTTCCATTCCAGTATTCTGCAACATTAGTCTTTGGAGTACCTCCGCCTATTAAATCAATTATTTCTGATAGTTTATATGGCTTCCAATTATTGATTGTATTAGCTTCCCGAATTACCACATATTCCTTTTCAATATTCATCTTAAAAATTTGAGGTAGATTATCCCAATCATGTACTTCCACCCGAAAAGGTAAATCAGATTCTTCCAATGCTTCTTTTAAGGCATATAAATTGGTTTTTTGGTCTGGTTGTATAAAAGCGGCCAAATCCAGATCAGATGCTGGCCGGGAAGTAAACTTAACACGGGAACCAAATGCCCAAACAGTTGTGCCGGGCAAAAAGGTTTGCAGTAAATTTTCGAGTATTGTTTTTTGTTCGGCAGTTATATCTATTTTCATTCTTATTCCCACGTTTTGCCAGTCATGGTAATATATAAATCAGTTGCATCTGCAATAAAATCTTTCATCAAAACCAATACGGAGTAAGCTTTATTTTCAGAATAATCATGCGAGGTATCATTGCGAGCAAGTACGTATGTTAACCATTGGCTTATATCAGCAACTAATAGTTTGTTTTCAAAAGCTATACGAAAAACTGGTTTCGGACTGTTGGGTAAATCTGCTAAACCAATTTCTTCTCCCAAATAACGTTTCAATACTTTCCACAAACAATCAAAACAAACTTCAAACCGCTGAATAACAGATTCTGCAATAGCTTCTCTGTCCAAAGCGGTAAGATTAGTCCGCTCTTCTGAGTGATTGTAATTATCAAATTGCAGTATAAGATGCTTTAATGATTTCTCGTATTTATCGTAATCAATCATATTATTATTACTCTTGCTGATTTTGCAATTTCAGGTTAACTCTATATGCTTTAATTGAACTTAACGTTAAAACTTATCAATCAAGATTTTTTATAAGTTTATCAAATTCTTCATCTGATTCATCTCCTGGCCACTTTCCTAATAAATTTTTAATTAAGTCTATGTTTTTGCCTTGTTTTGATTGAAACAGTAATTGCTGTTGCGCCGTCATAGTAATTGGTTTCCGAGCAAACGAACCATCATCATCCTGATCACCTGTTATTTTAATGTCGTAATTCATAGTTTAGGTTAGTTTAGGTTATATCCAATTTTAGCCAGGTTACTTTTAATTACAGCATCCAGATCAGTTGCCTTTTCCATTTGTGCTTTTAAAGTTTCGGTCAGTGTTTTCATCTTATCTTCAAATAAATGTCCGTCGTCTTCCGCTTCTTTAAAATCTATGTAACGGCCGGGAGTTAAGATATAATTATTTTTCCGAACGGTTTCTATCGTTGCCGATTTACAGAAACCAGGCTCATCAACATAGCTCCTTGTTTCATCATTTAACTGCTTGCGCCACTCGTGATAAGTGCCTGCAATTTGCTGAATATCTGTGTCTGTAAATTCTTTTTGTTTCCTGCTAATCATCCTTCCGGTTTCGCGGGCATCAATAAAAAGATATTCGTGCGTACGATTGCGGAAGTTATGATTGGTTTTATTGCGCGACAGAATCCACAAACAAGCTGGGATTTGCGTATTGTAAAATAATTGCGAAGGTAAAGCCACCATACAATCTACCAGATCGTTTTCAATTAGCTCTTTACGGATTTGCCCTTCTGTAGCGGTGTCGCTGCTCATGCTGCCGTTAGCCAAAACGATACCGGCCGTTCCGCTTGGTGCAAGCTTGCTGATAAAATGTTGCAGCCAGGCATAATTGGCGTTTCCACTTGGCGGGATACCATATTTCCACTTGTGCGTTTCTGATGCGTGAATGTTATAATCGCTTACGTTAAACGGTGGATTAGCTAAAACATAATCTACCTTTAACTCAGGAAATTGATCGTTAAACAAAGTATCACCCAAAGCAATGTTCGCTTCTATCCCACGGATAGCAAGGTTCATCTTTGCCAGCTTGTAAGTTGTTGGATTACTTTCCTGCCCGTAAATAGATATGTTACCTAAACGATGTTCGTGCAGCTCGATAAACTTTTCGCTTTGCACAAACATACCGCCGCTACCACAACAACCGTCGTAAACGCGTTTTTCCGGTTCTGGTGCCAGTATTTCTACCAGCACTTTTACAATACTTTGGGGTGTATAAAACTGACCGCCTTTTTTACCTTCTGCATCGGCAAACTGACCCAGGAAGTATTCAAATACAAAACCAAGTAAATCTTTGCCTTTTCCGCTGCCGCCGGTACTTAAAGTAATTGTGCCGATTAAATCGATCAACTCACCTAAACGCTGTTTATCCAAAGCCGGCCGGCCGTAGTCTTTGGGCAATACTCCTTTTAAAGATGGATTATCTGTTTCGATGGCATCCATTGCATCATCGATATCCTTACCAATCGTTGGTAGTTTTGCCCTTCCTTGCAGCCATTTCCAACGCGCGGATGGCGGTACGTAAAAAACCCGTTCGGCGGTATATTCGTCTTTATCTTCCGGGTCTGCTCCTGTTGTGTGTTTTTCTGCTTCTAACTGCTGATAAAGTTCTTCAAAAGCATCGGATATGTATTTCAGAAAAATTAAGCCAAGAACCACATGCTTATATTCTGCCGCATCCATATTATTACGCAGTTTATCAGCAGAAGACCAGAGTGCTTTTTCCAGTTTTAAAATATCGTCCATTATTAATTATACTCTTCGTTAGAGTTGTTCAAAGTAAAGATGAAATTTTGAATTGCAGCCTGCTTTTTCAACATAAAAACTATTGAAACAGTAAACAACTTTGACAAGCGATCTTGAATCGTTAATATCACAGACATCTGTTTATATAATTCTTTTCTAACAGGTAACCTATCCCAGTTTTCACCGTAACAAAGCCACACCAATTACAAACCTAACCTTTTAAAAATCAGCCTTATGCAGTCGTCCGCTCTTAAAATACCGCTATTTGTAAATTGGCAGTTACTGCAAAGGCTAACGCAGCAATGCGAAACCACTTGCCGCCAGGAGTTAAGCAAGTATTGCGCAAAGTACGAGGTAAGCAGGCTTACTATTTTCCAGCTTTGTACAGAGTTTAAGCTCACGCGCGAACAACTGCACCTGCATTTAAACCAGTAACTAAAGCCGTTTTTTACCGGCGACAAATCTTTACGACAGAACATGATACCTTCAGCTTCTGTTGCGGCCGTTAACCCGCCGAAAAATCTTTTGTTATTCTTTCCCCAAATTATTTTCCTTATTTGCTGCTGCCGCGTTGTGCAGGTGCTTGGTTATTCCGTTTGTTTCAACAACTAAGGTACATTGTTTTGGGTTGATCCATTGGCTGCGGAAGCGGGTAAGGTCATTCAAAATCCTAATCGTTAGATAGGTCTTGCCGCAAAGGGAGAATTAACCCGGCGTTTATCCACAGCGTTGGCGGTATCGGTGCTTGTCGTGCTTCTTTTATCCACCTAAATTTCTTATTGATCAACAATCCCAACTTCTTTACCCACAAGAGAAGGCAGGTTATACACGGTTTATCCTGGTTTCCCCACAGGAAAGCCCGGATTACCAACGGGAAAGCCTTGTTTACCGACGGGAAAAGACAATTTACCAACGGGAAAACGCAAAATACCAACGGGAAAACGTGAAATACCAATGGGAAAACGCGTTTTCTCGTCGGGAAAAGCCTGTTTACCAACGGGAAAACGCAAAATACCAACGGGAAAACGGCTTTTTATCGGTGTATCCGGGTAGCTTTTGGTAGAAATAAGGCGATAAAAGAAGTATTCCGCAAGGAGATGGAAAAACGTTGTCAGCTTATAGAAATCAATAAATTATATCATTTCAGCTTGCTGCCCGGTAACTGGCGGCAACGGGCGCAGACGTTTGTTTTTTGTGCCCGTACAAAGCCGCACAGTTATGCACAACCCGGAAATGTTTCCGGGTTTAAAAAAACAATCCTACTTATGAAATTTGTTACGCTGATTAAAGATTACTCTAAACTGAGTGAATCTAACCTGGACCTGAAAGGCGGAAAAATTATCGCCGCGTTGACCGGAAATACCGATTTCCCGACGACCATGCCTTCCCTGGCCGATTTTACGACGGTTAAAAACACGTATTCGACCAATTTGGTGGCGGCTTCCAATGGCGACCGTGCGGCCATTGCCATGAAAAACCAGGAAAAAGATAGTCTGCTGGGCGCTATGCGCCTGCTGGCCATCAACATTGAAGGACTGGCGCAGGACAACCAGGCCAAAATGGTGTCGTCTGGCTTTGATATTGCCGCTAACGGCGATAGTGTGCCGGCGATGGGTGCACCAACCAATTTTAAAGTAAGCGATGGCCTGAATGCCGGCGAAATTAAAACTTCGGTTAAAGGCGTAGACCGTGCGATGATGTACAGTCATGAATATACTTTGGCATTGCCCGATGCCGATACAAGTTGGACAACCTGGGTAAGCAGCAGCGTAACCTGTGTATTTACAGAGCTGCCCGGCGGAACACGCGTTTATGCACGCGTAGGTGCTATTGGCCGTAAGGAGCAGCTGGTATATTCGGATGTATTGTCGCGGATTGTACAGTGATTAGATTTTTTAGTTGATAAAAGAAGCATTGGGGTAGTTTTTCCGGTGCTTCTTTTAGTAGAAGTAGTTTTGATCGGGTCTTTCGCCCTCTTTCCTTTCTTTTTGCTTGATCAAAAAGAACCAAAAAATCAAGACAAACCCAATCCCTCCGGGCATTTTGTCAAGCCTTCCCGCACCTGGGTGGCTACCTTTCTGGTGATGACCTTTCTGTTGATGACTTTTCTACTTTTTCCATCAGTTCAAAAAATAGTTGATAAAAGAAGTATTAAGCATGATTGATAACCACCAGCAAGGGCCGTTTGCAAAGTAACCACCCAGGCGCGGTAGGCTGAACAAACGCCCGGAGGCGATCGTTTGTTCTTGATCTTTTGCTTCTTTTCCATCAAGGGAAAAGAAGTTAACAGCAGCAACTGCAGGTTTGCTTCATAAAAAATACTTTCTGTATCGATCGGGCTTTCAGCCCTTCTTCTATTTCTTTTTGCTTGATCAAAAAGAAACAAAAAATCAAGACAAACCCGATCCCGCCGGGCGTTTTGTCCGGCCTTCCCGCACCTGGGTGCATACTTTTCTGATGATGACCTTTCTGGTGATGACCTTTTTGGTTTCCCCGTCAGTTTTAAAATTTTAAAAAACAGTTTATAAAAGAAGTATTAAGCATAATTGATAACCACCAGCAAGGGCCGTTTGCAAAGTAGCCACCCAGGCGCGGTGGGCTGAACAAACGCCCGGAGGCGATTCGGCATTCTTGATCTTTTAGTTCTTTTGTGTCAAGACAAAAGAACGTAACACCAGCAACCGCAGGTTTGCTTCATAAAAAAATACTTTCTGTATCGATCGTTTGTTCTTGATCTTTTGCTTCTTTTCCATCAAGGGAAAAGAAGTTAACAGCAGCAACCGCAGGTTTGTAACTTTTTTATTCTCCAACAAATTTCATCCCATAAAAACAGCATATTTAAACTTTAACGAAAGTTTGAGCTATGCAAAAATTACTACTCCTCCCCTTTCTTTGTTTTTTGTTTGATGTGGCATCGGCACAAACAATGATAAAAAAACCTTTGGGCCATTCAGTTTATGATGGCTGGCAAAATATTGTTAATGAACACATTAGCGATGATGGCAAATGGGTTTTGTATGTAGTGAAACCGCAGCAAGGCGATGCAGCTTTGGTAATTTCTACGGCTAAAAACAGTAACAAAATTGCTATCCCAAGAGCGGATACAGCAAGCATCACTGCTGATTCTAAATATGCCGCTTTTTTGATCCGGCCTTTTTATGCAGCGGTCCGTTTAGCTCGGATCAAAAAGAAAAAACAAGATGAATTCCCGAAAGATACTTTGGGTTTGATGCTTTTGGGTTCTAAACAAATAACAAAAATACCGGCTGTGAGGTCATTCAAATTAGCCGAAAAAGCTTCTGTCATTGCCTATTTGGCCTCCAGCGATACACTGAAAAAACCAATTGCTTCGGATACAACCAAAAAAGCAGTTGCACAAACGATTGCGCCGCCAACGCGTGAAGGTGCAGACCTCACCCTGAAACAATTGCTTAATAATAAACAACGTACTTTTAAATATGTAACTGATTATCAGCTGGATAAAAACGGAAAAATGCTGGTGCTTGCCGTTACAGCCCCGCGCAGAAGCAAAGAAGTGAAATCTGGTTTGTATTTGTACGACATTGAAAAAGATGTGCTAAAAACAGTAAGTACCGGCCGGGGAAATTACCGAAACCCAACCTTTGACGAAGCCGGGAAACAATTGGCTTTTACGGCAGAGAAAAACCCGGAAAAGGCGCAGGTAAAACCTTTTAAACTGTATTATTACAACCCGGCAAAAGATTCTGCGGAAGTGATTGCGGCACCAAACTCCGCAGGGATGCCGGAGAAATGGGCGGTTAGCGGCGACGGCCGGGTTTATTTCAGCAAGAATGGCAGCCGATTATTTTTCGGGACAGCACCGATCCCAAAACCTGCGGATACAACTTTGGTTGATTTTGAACATGCCAAACTCGACATCTGGAATTACAAAGATGATTACCTGCAGCCGCAGCAATTGAACACTTTGCAGCGCGATCTCCGCCGAAATTATCTGGCGGTGATCATTCCTTCCGAAGAAAACCACAAAATGATCCAGCTGGCCAACAAATATGTGCAGGATGTTTCCCTCCCCGAAAACAATGACGCCCGTTACGCTTTGGGGATCACCGATACCGGCTCGCGCGTGCAGGCGCAGTGGGAAGGCGGCGGCAGTCAGGAAGCTTATTTGATCGACCTGAAAACCGGTGACTACAAGAAAATCAACTCCAGGCTGAAGGCGCGCTACCAGATTTCTCCCGGCGGAAACTACGTGATCTGGTTTGATCCGAAAACGCAAAATTGGTATAGCTATGCTGTTTTTACCGGCATAAAAACAGTATTGACAGCTTCAACCAAAACAAAGATGGGCCAGGAAGATAACGATGTGCCGGATTTGCCAACTGCTTACGGTGTTTCCGGCTGGACTGAAGGCGACAAAAACGTGCTGATTTATGACCGGTACGACATCTGGAATATTGATCCGGCAACCGGAAAAGCGACTAACTTAACAAATGGTGTCGGCCGGCAAAATAAACTCATTTTCCGGTATCCGATGCCGGGCGCAAACAGACGTTTCAACATTGCCGGAAATGAGGAAGAGAAGTATATCCCAACCCAAAAACCACTGCTATTATTGGTACAAAATGAGGAAAACAAGCAATGGGGATATTATAAAAAGGCTTTCGACAGCAAGAAACCACCTGAAGAAGTTTTGATGGTGCCTTACAGTTTCAGCACTTTGCAAAAAGCCAAAAACAGCGACGAATACATTTACACCAAACAAAATTACCAGCATTCACCGGATTTGTATGTGTCTGCCGATTTGAAAAAAGAACTAAAACTGAGCGCCATTAACCCACAGCAAAACGAATATAACTGGGGGACGGCAGAATTGGTAAGCTGGAAAACGCCAAAAGGTTATCTATCCAAAGGGATTTTGTACAAGCCGGAGAATTTTGACCCGCAAAAGAAGTATCCGATGCTGGTTTATTTTTACGAGAAACTATCGGAAGGATTGTACAGTTATATTCCGCCTGCGCCTACGCCTTCGCGCTTGCCCATTTCGTTTTTTGTGAGTAATGGTTACTTGGTTTTTACGCCGGATATTAGTTATGAACGCGGACAGCCGGGAGCTTCTGCAGTAGAATTTATCAATTCGGGTGTAGAAAATTTAAAGAAAAATCCTTGGGTTGATGGTGCCCATATTGGCATTCAGGGACAAAGCTGGGGCGGCTATCAGGTGGCTTATTTGATCACCCAAACCAATATGTATGCCGCGGCCTGGGCTGGTGCGCCTGTTGCCAACATGACTTCTGCTTACGGTGGTATTCGTTGGGAAAGCGGTAATTCGCGCGAAAGCCAGTACGAAAGAGGCCAAAGCCGGATCGGTGCCAACTTGTGGGACAGCACAGAATTGTACATCCGCAACTCGCCGTTGTTCCAATTGCCAAAGGTAAAAACGCCGGTCGTGATCATGTCCAACGATGCCGATGGTGCCGTGCCCTGGTATCAGGGAATTGAGATGTTCACTGCTTTGCGCCGGTTAAATAAACCCGTTTGGCTGCTGCAATACAATGGCGAAGCGCATAATTTGGTGCAGCGGCAAAACCGGAAAGATATTTCGATCCGCGAGCAGCAATATTTTGACCATTTTCTAAAAGGTGCACCGATGCCGGTTTGGATGGCCAGCGGCGTACCTGCTGTGGACAAAGGGAAAGATTGGGGATTGGAGTTGCTGAAGTAAGGGTTTAAGAAAAATACAATCAACAAACCTGGCTGAAATACTTTTGCCAGGTTTGTTTTTTTTTTTGATAAAAAATACTTTTTGTATTGATCGGGTTTTCGCCCTCTTCTATTTCTTTTTGCTTGATCAAAAAGAAACAAAAAATCAAGACAAACCCGATCCCTCCGGGCGTTTTGTCTGGCCTTCCCGCACCTGGGTGCATACTTTTCTTGCGGCTATGCAAGTTTATTATCCTTGAAAATTTAGGAGTAAAAGAAGTATTTTTAGATTGAATTAACACCAATTTTAGGTCGATAAAAACAGTATCAAACTTCAACCAAACTTCCGCCATTTTTGCCAACATCCAACTGATGCTGTACACCACATTTTAAAGCAAAATTATTTTTTTGATGTCCAACCGGAAAATCAAAGCAAACCGGATACTTGTATTCCTTTACTTTTTCCAATACAATTTCTTCTATGGTTTTTCCAAATTCATCATCCGGTTCATCCGGTTTTAGGTTGAAACCACCAAGAATCAATCCATGCAAATGTTCCAACTTGCCGCTTCTTTTCAAGTTGTAAAACATCCGGTCAACATTGTACAATTGTTCATGTGTATCTTCCAAGAAGAGGATTTTATTTTTGGTGATCAGATCGGATTTGCTTCCTGTTAAAGTTGTAATCAAACTTAAATTGCCACCTACCAATTCGCCGCTTACTTTTCCGAAACGGTTAAACTTGGATGCGGGCGAAGTATAATTTAGCTTCTCTCCCAGCAAAGCTTTTTTAATAAATTCAATGGTTTCTACTTGGATCGGTTCTGCCAAAACCCAGTCTGACGGAAAACTATTACACATTTTAGAATGCAAAGTTGCAACATGATAATTACGGTTGATATGATTATGCAAAACGGTAACATCACTAAAACCAATGATCCATTTTGGGTTAGATTTGAATGATTTAAAATCTAATTGATCGATAATCCGCACCAAACCATAACCACCGCGGGCACACATTACCGCTTGGATGTTTGCACTGTTTAGCATGTATTGCAAGTCAGCTAATCTTTCTTCATCTGTCCCTCCGAAAGTAAAGCTTCTTTTACCCACTGTTTTTCCAATTTCGATTTTGAAACCCCAGCTTTGCATCAATTTAATGGCAGGTTGCACATCTTCCAAAGAAATATAACTAGCCGGACATGTGATGCCTATTATATCCCCTATTTGCAAATAAGGCGGGATTTTGAGGTGGTGATGTTTCGCTAAATCAGTGGTATTTGCCCAGGAGTTTGCAGATGATAATGTAAAAGCTGCGGGCAAAAGCGCGGAAAGGAAATGTTTGCGTGGCATCATAATGCAGGTAAATTACAAAAGATTTAGTCCTGAAACGAAAAGCTGATAATTGCCGTTAATTTATATTCTACAAGTTCTGTTATACATTAATGAAATTGCGACGAACCCTACTGTTTTTACCCTTGTTTTTTATGCTGATAAACGAAGCATCGGCACAAAGAAAAGTTGATTATACCAAATTAGTTGATCCCTTTATTGGCACCGGCGGCCATGGCCACACTTATCCGGGCGCAACAATGCCGTTCGGCATGGTGCAGTTAAGCCCGGATACACGCCTGGAAGGCTGGGATGGCTGCTCCGGATATTACACCACGGATTCATTGGTTTACGGCTTTTCGCACACACATTTGAGCGGGACCGGAATTCCGGATTATTGCGATGTCCTGTTCATGCCCACAACCGGAAAACCACAATTGAACAACAAAGATTACCGCTCGCATTTTCAGAAAAAAAACGAAGACGCTTCGCCCGGATATTACAGCACGGTGCTCGATAAGTATCAAATTACTGCGGAACTGACGGCCACTTTACGCGCCGGAATGCACCGCTACAGTTTTCCATCCACAAAAGAAGCCAACATCATCATCGATTTGCAGCACCGCGACCAGGTGCTCGATTCCTGGATTGAAGTACTGAACGATCATGAAATCCGCGGTTTCCGCCGTTCTTCTTCCTGGGCCAAAGATCAGTCAGTTTACTTTTATGCCAAGTTTTCCAAACCCTTCAAAACTTATGGAATTGCTTCGGATGATCAGTTAAAAGAAGGTGAAAAAAAACTGCAGGGGAAAAATATCAAGATGTTTGTGCAGTTTGATAATCCCGGCGAGGTCATCACGAAAGTTGGTATTTCGTCCGTTAATGCGGATGGCGCGCTGAAAAACCTGGATGCCGAAATTCCGGATTTCGACTTTAAAAAAGTGATGAAGCAGGCAAAAGATACCTGGCAAAAAGAGCTTTCCAAAATCCGGGTTTCCGGTGGCGCGCCGGTACAACCTCCTGTACCGCAATCAAATATGGGTTTTGGTTACGGTGGTTTTGGCGGAGGAAGGCCACAAAACAGGACCAAAATGGTGGATTATGCACGTATCAAACAAACGATTTTTTACACGGCTTTGTACCATTCTATGCTGGCACCAAATATTTACAATGATGTGGACGGCCAATATCGCGGCTTAGACCAGCAGATCCACAAAGCGGAAGGTTTTAATTATTACACGGTTTTTTCGCTGTGGGACACTTATCGCGCCGAGCATCCGCTGCTTCTTTTAATCGATAAAAAACGCACGCTGGATTTTATCAAAAGTTTTATGGCGATGCAGGAACAAGGCGGATTATTACCCATTTGGCCACTGGCATCTAATGAAACTTACTGCATGACCGGCAACCATTCCATCCCGGTTATGGTGGATGCTTATGCCAAAGGATTGCGCGGTTTTGATGCGGAGAAAGCTTTTAAAATGATGAAGGATGCCGTAAACCGGAACCAGTTCGGCCTGGATTCTTACCGGAAAAACGGTTTGGTTTTGGCCGAAGATGAAAAAGAATCGGTTTCCAAAACGCTCGAATATGCTTACGACGACTGGTGCATCGCGCAAATGGCCAAAATGTTGAAACACAATCAGGATTATGCGGATTTTATCCAACGTGCCCAAAATTGGAAAAACGTTTACAACAAGCAAAGCGGTTTTGTACAAACGCGGACAAACGGCAGCTGGCTTTCTCCCTTCAAACCGAGTGATGTGGACGATAATTTTACCGAAGGAAATGCCTGGCAGTTTTCGTTTTTCGTTCCTCAGGATGTGAATGGTTTGATTTCGATGATGAGCGGAAAAGAAAACCTGGAAAATAAACTGGATGCGCTATTTGCCGCAAGTTCGGAGATGACGGGCAAAAGTTTGCCGGATATTACGGGCACCATCGGCCAATATGTGCATGGGAATGAGCCGAGCCATCATATTGCTTACTTGTATAATTTTACGGATGATCCTTACAAAACGCAATATTACCTCAATAAAATTATGAACGAAATGTACAAAGCCACGCCGGATGGTTTGGCGGGAAATGAAGATTGCGGACAAATGAGTGCCTGGTACGTGATGAATGCCCTGGGATTGTACAACATCGCGCCGGGCCAAAACAACTTCCAGATTGGGATACCGATTTTTGATAAAGCAACCATCAATCTGGAAAACGGCAAGAAATTCAACATCAATTCTTCCGGAAATGCAACCAACAGTTATTATTTGCAGGGAATGCAGCTGAACGGGAAGCCTTACAACAAGCTGTTTTTATCGTATGAAAGTTTGGCAAACGGCGGCGATTGGGATGTTTTTATCGGGAAGCTGCCCAACAAATTGTACATGCAGGATCTGGAAAAACCGGTTTCAGCAATTACTGACCATCAAATTGTAATCAATCCATACTTCGTTTATCCTACTAAAAACTTCAGCAAAACGCTAACGGTTTCGGCAGCTTCGGTACAAGACAGTGTAAAAATTTATTATACTTTGGATGGAAGCACGCCGACGCCTGAGTCTAAATTATTCAGCAATCCGGTCACGATCAGCAACAGTGCAACAATCAAAATTATAGCTGCTAAAAACAGTATGGTCAGCAAAGTGGTTACCGCGGTTTTTATCAAAACAAAAGAAGAACTTAAAACCGTGGCCGATAAAACTGCGCCCGGAAAAGCTGCCGGAAAATAGCTTTATAATTGGCAATACGCAGTTGCAGCTGACTATAATTTGGGTTAATTGCTTACGTTTGTACACCTCGAAAACGCTTGTTTATATATGTTTACACGTTTAAAAAATCCGGTTTTACGATACTTCGTTTACCTGGTATATTTTGTTATCATTTTGTTTTGCGCCGTCGAGCTTAACTTTTTGTGGCTGTTCGGTTATTCTCCTGATACACAAGATATTAAAAACCCTACGCTTTCAATTGCTTCGGAAGTTTACACGGCAGACGGCAAACTGATCGGCCGTTATTACAAGGAAAACCGTTCGCCGGTAGAGTTTGAAAAGATTTCTCCAAACTTGATCCATGCGCTGGTTTCTACGGAGGATACGCGTTTTTACCAGCATCACGGCGTAGATTTTTATGGTTTATTGAGCGGGCTGGTTTCTACGGCAACCGGCGATCGGCGCGGTGCCAGTACGATCACGCAGCAATTGGCCAAAAACCTTTTTCAAACCCGAAAAAAGAAATATCAGGGACCAATTTCGCATGTGCCGGTTTTGCGCACGGTGGCTTATAAATTTAAAGAATGGCTGACGGCTTTCAAAATTGAACGCGCTTACAGTAAGAATGAAATCCTGACTTTGTACTTCAACACGGTCCCGTTCGGCAACAATTCTTTCGGCATAAAAACAGCATCGCTTAAATACTTCGACAAAAACCCGGACCAGGTAAACCCGGCAGAAGCGGCAACTTTGATTGGAATGCTCAAAGCGACTTCCACTTACAACCCGATCAAAAACCCGGAAAAATCTAAAGAACGGCGAAATGTGGTTCTTTCTCAGATGGAAAAATACCATTATATCAGCAAAACCGAATTTAATAATTACAGCACGGAGCCAATTACGCTGGATTTAAGTTATGTTGAAAATGAATCGCAAGGTGATTCTTACATCCGGTCAGCGGTGGACAAATGGCTGGAAAAATGGTGCAAAGACAACGATTATGATCTGTATGAAGATGGTTTGAAAATATACACCACTATTGATTCGCGATTGCAGCAATATGCGGAAGAATCTGTTGCCGAAAAAATGAAAATGCTGCAAAAACGTTTTGAAGGCGTTTGGGGAAAAGAAAACCCGTGGCGGACTTTGGACGGCAAAGAGATTGTTGATTTTCCGCAGAAAGCCGTGCAGCGTTTGCCGATTTATAAGATGCTGGAAAAGAGATATAAAAACAGTCCGGATTCAATAGAAGCATACTTTAACCGGAAAAAAAGAATGCGTGTTTTCAGCTGGAAAAACAGCGATCAGGACACTACTTTTTCTACTTATGATTCGATCAAATATTACGCGCGTCTGCTCAATACCGGTATGATGACAATTCAGCCTTCTACCGGACAAATTAAGGTTTGGGTTGGCGGCATCAATCACCAATATTTCAAATATGACCACGTGAACCAGGCCAAACGACAGGCCGGTTCTACCTTTAAACCTTTTGCTTATGTGGCGGCAATTGACAATGGTTTTACGCCTTGCGATAAATTTACCGATAAGCCGGTTTCTATAAAATACATCAATAACCAAGGTAAACCCGATGTTTGGGAACCTAAAAATGCCGATTTTCATTTCTCCTACAATGAAATGAGTTTGCGCTGGGCGATGGGAAAATCTGTCAATTCCATTACAGCGCAAGTAACCGAAAAAGTGGGCTGGGACAAAGTGGTGGAATATGCACATAAATGCGGAATTGAAAGCCAATTGGAATCCGTTCCCTCGGTTTCTTTGGGTTCCAATGATGTTTCGGTTTACGAAATGGTGCGCGCTTACAGTACGTTTTTGAATAAAGGCCAGCGGATCGATCCCGTCCTGGTTTCAAAAATTACCGATGATAAAGGCAACGTTGTGGCAGAATTCAAATCAAAAAACACTCCGGTTTTAAGTGAAGAAACGGCCTGGCTGATGCTGTACATGTTTCGTGGCGGCATGGAAGAACCGGGCGGCACGTCGCAGGCTTTGTGGGAATACAATGATCTGTGGAAGAACGGAAATAATCAGATTGGCGGCAAAACCGGCACCTCTTCCGGCTATGCAGATGGCTGGTATATGGGCATCACCAAAGATTTGGTTACCGGCATTTGGGTAGGTGCTGATGAGCGCAGCGTTCACTTCAAAACCTCGCAAACAGGCGAAGGTTCGCGTACAGCTCTGCCTATTTTCGGTTTGTTTATGGAAAAGGTTTATGATGATCCTAAATCCGGTTTCGGCCCCGGCCCTTTCCCAAAACCCTGGAGTAAAATCACCAAAGAATATAATTGCCCAACGCCGAGGCCGCGCGCAGATACTACGAAAACAGACAGCACAACGGTTATGCCAATTGACACTGCATCAGTTACTTTGCCAGAAATAGAACCGCAATAATTTTTTGGGTTGAACGATCGTTAGCAATGATAGTCCAACCCGGATTTATATTTTCATCACTAAAAAAAATATCATAAAAGAAGCATCCCGCAAAAGCCTTTTTATGGAAAAAACGATTACAACCAATTCCTATCTAAAAAAAACCGCGCTCCTATTTGTGGTGGCGATACTGTTTTTAGCACATCAAAATGTGCAGGCGCAATACTTCGGACAAAATAAAGTGCGCTACAAAAACCTGAAGTTTAAAGTTTATCAGACACCGCATTTTCAGATCTACTATTATTTGAAAAACGACAGCGTGATCAAACGTTTTGCGCAGGAAACCGAACTTTGGTACACTATCCATCAGCAGGTTTTTCAGGATACTTTCCGCAAGTTCAACCCGATTATTTTGTACAACGACCATCCTGATTTCGAGCAAACTACGGCTATTCAGGGCGAAATTGGCGTAGGCACCGGCGGCGTAACCGAAGGCTTAAAAAACCGCGTAGTGATGCCGCTGATGGAAACCAACCAAACTACGCGCCACGTGATCGGCCATGAGCTGGTGCACGCTTTTCAGTACCATCTTTTGCTGGACCGGAATGGCGGCGGCAACGGTAATATTGGCAACCTGGGCAATTTGCCTTTGTGGATGATTGAAGGGATGGCCGAATATCTTTCGCTCGGCAAAAAAGATGCTTATACCGCCATGTGGATGCGTGATGCTTACCTCAACAAAGATATCCCGAGTTTGAAAGACCTGACTACCAGCAGAAAATATTTTCCGTACCGTTATGGCGAGGCTTTCTGGAGTTACATAGGTTCTACTTATGGCGATTCGGTGATCGTTCCTTTTTTCCAGAATACGGCGCGTTTCGGTTTGGATTACGGTATCCGCAGAACATTCGGTTATGATGAAAAAACGCTGTCAAACCTGTGGAAAAACGCCATTGAATCTACCTACAAACCATATTTAAAAGATACGCTGCAAACGCCGGTTGGTTTGCGGGTGATCGACGATAAAAACAGCGGTAAAATGAATGTGGCCCCTGCGATCAGTCCGGATGGGAAATACATTGCTTTTTTGTCGGAGAAAGACCTGTTCAGCATTGATCTTTTCCTGGCAGATGCCAAAACCGGCCGCATTTTGCGCAAGCTCAGCAGCAAGGTTTCCAACACGCATATTGACGAGTTTAACTTTATTGAATCTGCCGGGACTTGGTCGCCGGATGGGAAACGTTTTGCTTTCAGTGTTTTTAATGAAGGGCGGAATAAAATGGTGATTGTAGAGGTTAGTTCCGGCCGCGTTTTGGAAGAAACTTCTATGGGGAAAGCCAAGCAGTTCAGCAATTTAAGCTGGTCGCCAAACGGAAATGACATTGTTTTCAACGCGCTGGCAGAAGGGCAAAGTGATTTGTATCTGTATAATATACCCACAAAAAAAGTAACGCAGCTCAGCAACGATAAATACACTGATTATCAGCCCAGTTTTTCGCACGATGGCAAGAAGATCGTTTTTAGCAGCGACCGGACAACCTACGATCAATCTTTGGCGCAGACTATTCCTTTCAACCTGGCGGTTTACGATCTGGCTACCAAAACCACCACTGACATCAAAGTTTTTAATGGTGCAAATAATCTAAACCCGGCGTTTTCTGCGGATGACCAATCTATTTATTTTTTGAGTAACCGCGATGGTTTCCGCAACCTGTACCGCTACAATTTAAGCAGCAGCACAACCGAGCAGCTGACGGATTTATTTACCGGGATTTCCGGCATCACCGAGTTCTCTCCTGCCCTGAGTTTATCGGCCAAAAACGACGTGGTTTACTCCTATTACCGTTCGCAGCGATACACCATTTACAATGCAAAAGTGGCTGATTTCAAACCAAAACCAGTAGAAAACCAGGCCATCAATTTTGATGCAGCTTTGCTTCCGCCACCAAAATCTGTTGGCGTGGATCTGATCAATACAAACCTCAACAACTTTTTGGCTTATCAAAAAATACCGGTAGATTCCATCCATAATATCCCTTTTAAACCGCAATTTAAACTGGATTATCTGGGCAGCAGCGGAATTGGCGCAGGCGTGAGCCGTTATGGTGCCGGTTTGGCCAGCGGGATCCAGGGCTTGTTCAGCGACATTACCGGCCGGAACCAGATTTATGCCGGTGCCGCGGTAAACGGACAGATTTACGATTTCGGCGCACAATTGGCTTATATCAACCAGCAAGGGCGATGGAATTTTGGCGTGGGCGCATCGCATATTCCTTTTCAGTACGCCACGTACCAGGAAGGTATCACCAATATTACCCAAAACAACAAGCCGGTGAGCGTTTACCAATCGCGGTACGATATCACCCGAACTTTTCAGGATGCGTTGCAGGTTTTCACCTCCTACCCTTTTTCCAAAGTAACGCGGATTGAATTTGGTACCGGTGCTTCCCGCTATTATTACCGCGTAGACCGTTACAGCACGTATTATAATTACACAAGGGTCAACAATTCGATCACGCCAACTACAGGATTGTATTCTGAACATAACAAAATTTCCCGCGATGAATACCGCAACGAAACCGGCTATGATCTAATGCCGTTTTCACTATTTCAATTAAATACAGCTTTGGTAGGTGACAATTCTTATTTCGGGATTGCTTCTCCGCTGGCTGGTTATCGCTATCGTATTGGTATTGAAGGCAATGTGGGCGATTACAAATTTTTTGCACCCACAATTGATCTCCGGAAATATGTGCGGACCAAGCCCGTAACTTTTGCCGGCCGGATCTATGGTTATGGCCGTTTTGGCAACAGCAGTGAGGCTTTGTTTCCGTTGTTTATCGGTTATCCGTATTTGATCAGAGGTTATGAAGCCACCAGTTTCTACAATAATAATGCACGCAACAAAGGAAATTTCACCATCGATCAATTGCAGGGAAGCCGCACGGCCGTTATAAATTTTGAAGTGCGGTTGCCGTTTACCGGCCCGGAGCGGCTTTCGCAGATCAAGTCCAAGTTTTTGTTTACAGAGCTAAACTTCTTTTTTGATGCCGGTTTGGCCTGGAATGCCGGTGATAAAATCGCTTTCAAAAAAGAGCCGGATGCCAATCAATATCAAACTGATGCCAGCGGAAACCCGGTTTACAGCCGCTTCGGCCAGCTGGTTTATCCAAGCGGCTACAACCGTGTTCCGGCAATGTCAACCGGGATTTCGTTGCGTGTGAATATTTTCGGTGCCTTTGTTTTAGAGCCTTACGTTGCCATTCCATTTCAGCGCACGGATGTACAAAAACCTGTTGTTGGTTTAACATTTGCGCCGGGCTGGTAATGCTGTTTTTACCACATAAAAAAAGCGGTCCGTAATTGAACCGCTTTTTTGTTTTAAGCTGAGATTTAAAATCGTTGGATTTCCGAAGGTGCAGGCGTTCCGGGATATTCCGGGCTGATTTGTGGCAACGGATTTTCTTCCGGGAAACGGTCCGGTTCCGGCATTTCCGGTGAGCGCATTGGTGCAGGGTCTTCCATCGGGATTTCGGGTTGAGGGGTTTCCTGTGGCGTTTGTTCCGGTGTGATTTCCGGGTCAGGTGCAGTATTGTAAAATGATTTCGTATTCATGATGCTTCTTTTATCAATATAAAACTGGTGCGGCCGGAAAATGTTTTATGCGGAGATTTGTCCATCTTTGCCTGTTAATTTTTATTTTTGATGATCAAACCAAAACTTTATCAGCTTTGTGCCGATCAAATCCGGCAGCGTATTTCGGATGCTGAAACGGCCATTGCCGAAGCCAGAAAAGCATCAGAAAACGATACCAAAAGCAGTGCCGGTGATAAATACGAAACCGGCCGCGCCATGATGCAGCAGGAAATCGACCTCAATTCGCGCCAATTGCTGGAAGCCCGGAAACAACAGGCGCAATTGCAGCAAATCAATTGCGATTCTGAACATACAGTTGCCCAAGCCGGAAGTTTGGTAGAAACCGATCAGGGAAGCTTTTATCTCGCTGTTGGTGCCGGTGCTTTTTTTATCGACCAAAAACAGTATTATACTATTTCGCTGGCTTCGCCGATCGGTTTGCAGATAAGAGGTAAAACTGCCGGAGAAAGCTTTAAATTGAATGGAAAGGAGTTTAGGGTATTGAAGGTTTTGTGAGATGTTGATTTTTACGTGGTAAAATAAGTATGATGAAAAATTACAATACGCATTTAGAAAGTTAAACTATGAAGAACAAATTAATAATCTTTATAACAGTAAGTTTATGGATTATAATTACCCGTATTTATGATGCATATGAAACCTATCTGTTTACACCGAATTTGCATAAGGAAATTAATCCCTTAGTAAAATACTTACATTTTGGATGGACTGGTTTGTTACTTGCTATTACGTTATTAGTTGTTTATATCATCATTAGTTTCTATACGTTTCTATTTGATAAATCTGTAACATTACCAAAAGAAAGCGGGCTAAGTTTTAGTGCGTTTTTTACCACATGGTATTTTGGTAAAAAAGAAAAATGGTATAAGGCATTTTATAAATTTCCTGACATAAAAAGAGTACATTACTTTGTAGGTATCTTTTTTGCATCCTCCATTTCCGTTGCCGGATTTTGTACTACTTTAATGTGGATACTTATAAATTATACAAGTTGGTATTATCCAAAATATCACAATATCACTATATTGTTATTTGGCTTCAGCTTGTGTTTTGTGCCATCGTTATTGTATATTCAAACAATGTATAAAAAGTACAAGTTGCTTACTACAAAGCGTTAAACTTTTAATATAAATAGCTGTTTTATAACAAATAATATCTATATTGATATTCCAGCTAATGGAAGTAATTTTAATAAAGAGTTTGAAGAACTTACAAAAAGATTATTTGACCGACTTGCAAATAAGGATTTTAAAATTTATTTTTTGGAAGTTAACGAAACCATTTTTACAGCTTCGCCGATTGGTTTACAGATAAAAGGCAAAACTGCCGGAGAAAGCTTTAAATTGAATGGAAAGGAGTTTAAGATTTTAAAAGTTTATTAGTTCAAATTGCACAGTCATGCCGAATTTATTTCGGCATCCCATCAGAAAGATAACCACCTTACCTCTACAGTTTTTAGACATTTATAAGGAGATGCCGAAATAAATTCGGCATGACAATTCCCGGTAAAATAAAAACCAATGCTGTTTTTAGCACTGGTTTTTTATCTTTTAAAACAAAAACTTATAAAGAATAAGTAAGCGTAGTATAATACAAACCACCAATCATTGGGCCGCCCAAATAAGAATAATAATATTGGTTAAGCAAGTTGCTTGCACCTGCTTTCAAGTTCAATTGTTTAATCAGATTGTAGTTTACCTGCAAATCTATATTGCCATAAGCTTTCACATTTCCATTCACTAAAAACGTTTGCAAATAATAACTGCTTTGCCATTTATAGCTCACATTGAAATCTAAACTTCGATACAAGTGATCGCCGCCAAAAGAAACATTGGATATCCATTGCGGCATATTGAAACCATCCTCCAAACCATCATTGTTTTCTGTACGTTGCAACTTGGCATAAGCTGTATTTCCGGCAAAAGTAAACTGCTGCAGCAAACGATAAGTTAAACCTAAACTTCCGCCATAGTTGTAAATTGTACTTCTGGAGTTTGTCCAAATGCGGTAACGGGATTGCAGGTTTTTATCATTCAACCTAATTGCAACTGAGTCCGGGTTACTTGTGTTTGGCGTACTCATTTCTACTTGTGCAATAAAGTTGTCGTACTTGTTGTAATAAAAATCCAAGTCCACTTTTAATTGCTGATCAAAAAACAACGACTTGTATCCAACTTCAAAAGAATTAATATGTTCCGGTTTGAGGTAATCGTAATAGTTTTTTACAAGTAAACCTTTCTCTTTTGCAATTGCTGCGCTGGTAGAAATTCGCTGTGTATTAAAATCATTTTTCACCGCTGCCTGGAAAGCATCGATAGAACTTTTTAAATAAGAATTTTCCAGTACGCCGTTGGAAACAATCCGCAAACCACCAACCCGTTTTACGCCGCCGCTGTTTACGTTAGAAAAAGCCTCGAAAATACTCGGGAAACGATAACCGCTCTGAAAAGAAACCCGAAAATTCTGCTCTTCAATCGGCGAATAAACAGCTGTAAATCTTGGGTTTAGTTTTAGGTTGAAGTAATCATTCCGGTCTCCGCGCAAAGTTGCAGTTAAGCGTAAAGTATTGTCCAGCAAATCTTTACCTGCTTGCAAAAAGCCGCCGGTTTTTCCATAGGTAAAAGCAGCATTGCCTTTGCTTGGGTTTGGGTTCACAAAATAATTGCCGTCCGGGTCGATGATGTAATCGCGGTGATCAAATCCGGCCAGGAAATTAAAACCGGTGGATTGCTTAGAATCTTTGGAGATCGCTTTGGAGATATCTGCCTGGCCTTCAATATGAAACAGCTGATCGTTTACACGCAAAGCCGAACCAATATCCCAGTTGTTGATGTTGGCAAGCGCATTTAAAGTATTGTTGAAAGCAGCCGTTCCGGGTTGTAACCGGCCTTGATCAGCATATTGGCGGGCAGAAAATAAAGCCTGTTGCGCAGATGTTCCGCTTAGAGCCAGCGCACGGTTAAAGCCGGTTGTGAAATCGCTGTACCAAATGTTGTCAGATTTAAACGCTTTATCTTCATTCTCTGCAGCCGAACGCAGGTTATAAGATTTTCCGGTATTTTCCGTAGTAAGATATGTTCTGATTTGGAAAATCGGATTTTTGAACTCCAGCGCATGTTGCTGCAAAATATAATTTTTTAGCCTAAACCGGTTAGAACGCTGATAAATATTATCAATATCTGCAAAACGGTAAGTGTAAGTTACAGTAGATTGATCGTTCATTTTATAAACCAAACTCAAATCTGCTTTGATATTTTGCAGATGATAATCTGTAACTTCTTTTTCGTAATAACCGGTTCGGGCAACCACATATTGCTTTCCGCCTAAAGTTACCGTTTTCCGGTCTGAAGATTCATTGCCATAACCGCTTGTGGGATCATAACCCGGATTATTCACTCCGCCCGGAATACCAACGGCGGTATTGGCCGAAGCGTTTAAATCCCTGCGGTCAGCGGCAATCCAATCATAACCTTTGGTCAGCGTTCCGTTTAGTTTGAAGGCGAAGCGGTTAGAAATTTTCTCTGCAATACGCAAACTTGTTTCAGAGAAAAGCTTGGCAGACATTTCTGCATCGTTCACGTGATTGATTCCTGTTTTTTGCTGAACCATAATACCGGTACTGGTAAAAGGATTTTTGGTGATGAAATTGGCCAAACCATTGATCGAGTTCAATCCATAAAGCGCGGAAGCTGTGCCGGGGATGATTTCCACATGCTCGATATCCAGATCGCCCGGCCCCATTGCATTGCCGATTGGCGCGCCAATATGCGGTGCCTGGTTATCCACACCATCAACCAGTTGTGTAAACCGCACGTTGGTGGTATTGGCAAAACCGCGCGTGTTGATGATCCGAAAACCCAGACTTGGCGTGATCATTTGCACGCCTTTTACATTTTCAAGTGCATCAAAAAATGATTTCGCGCCCGACATTTTAAAAGCCGAAGTATCAATCCTTTCAATACTTACCGGCGAACGCAGGATACTTTCGCTGGTTTTGGAAGCTGAAACCACCACTTCATGCAAAGAATGGTTTTTCTTGGTTAGTGTATCCGTTGTGATCATTTGCTTTTTTTGCTGGGCAAAAACAGTAAAACCGGAAAAAGTAAAAAGTAGAATTGAAGTAAATTCTTTATTCATAATCATTCGTTATACTTTTGTAAACATAACGAAATATAGAAACGTTTTTAACGATTGAATTTATTTTTTTGAAACAGAACTATCTTTATAAAACCGGATGCTGGTTTTGCAAAAACTCCTGAAACAGTTTTTGATAAGTATGAAATAATTTAATGGCTTTCAAACCGTTTTCGGTAACTACTGCATTGCCGCCGCCTTTGCCGCCGCGACTGGCAATTATTACCGGCCCCCCCAGCTGCCCGTTCATGTGCTGGATCATGTCCCAGGCTTGTTTGTACGACATTTTCATTTGCAGAGCTGCCTGCCGCAACGATCCGGATTGCTGTATCCGCTCCAGCAGTTCTACCCGGCCGGCACCAAGCACCTTCCCTTCCTCGGTTTCCAGCCAGATACGGCCGGTTAGTTTCAATTGCGGTGCTAACATCGGTGCAAAATAGCGGTTTTTTATGGTGATAGATTAGTGCCAATTTGTTAAAAACAGCCAATGCTTCTTTTATCATGATAAAATTAACCTGCTTGCTACTGGTTTGCTATCGGCTTATAACTGTACGAAACAGTATTTTTGTGCAGGATCAGTTTGTTAATTTTATCGAGATGAAAAAAGTTTCAAAATCTTACGCCATGCTTCATGCCAAGTGTCCGCGCTGCCGCAAAGGCAATATGTTTGCCAACAGTATGTATGGTTTTCATACCCAAAAAATGCACGAATACTGCCCCTACTGCGGCTTTGTTTTTGAGCAGGAACCCGGCTATTTTTATGTCGCAATGTATGCCAGTTATGCCCTTAATGTGGCAGAAATTGTCGCCACGGTTATCGCAACTTATTTTTTTACCGGCAATACCACTTCGCCCTGGCTGTATATTTTCGTCATTTTTGGGATGACTTTGATTTTGGCACCTTTCAATTTTCGTTATTCCAGGGTGATGCTTTTATATTGGTTATCGCCAAAATGGACTAAATATCAGCCGGATATCAAACCCTTGCCAAGCTATAGCAATCTGCCCGAAAAACAAAATTTAGTCCGATAAAAGAAGCATCATAAAGCCTTCTGCTATTTTGCAAAGAACAATGTGCAGGCCAATGCTGTTTATTTCAGTATAATTTAAAACAGAAACCATGAATACAACTTTTGAAAAAACTTATACCATCGGTGGCGATCTGACTGTAAACCGTTTGGGTTATGGGGCAATGCGCATTACCGGAAAAGGCATTTGGGGGCCGCCGAAAGATAAAGCCGAAGCTATCCGCGTTTTGCAGAAAGCGGTAGAACTGGGCGTTGATTTTATTGATACCGCTGATAGTTATGGCCCTTATGTTTCGGAAGAACTAATTGCCGAAGCTCTTTACCCGTATAAAAATGGTTTGGTAATTGCCACAAAAGGAGGTTTGACGCGTACCGGGCCGGACCAATGGCCGATAAATTCTTCACCCGAACATTTGAAAGAAGCTTTGGAAGGAAGTTTAAAACGGCTGAAACTGGAGCAGATCGATTTGTACCAGCTGCACCGCATCGACCCAAATGTGCCGTTTGAAGACACCTTGGAATTTTTGAAAAAAGCCCAGCAGGAAGGCAAAATCAAGCATATCGGCTTATCGGAAGTGAATATTGAAAACATCAAAAAAGCTCAGGAATTTGTAGAAATTGTTTCGGTGCAAAATATGTACAGCGTGGACAACCGAAAATGGGAAGCAGAACTGTTATATTGTGCCGAAAATAAAATCGCTTTCATCCCGTGGTTCCCGCTAAATGGCGGTAATGAAGAAGGCATGAAAAAAATTAAGGTTTTGGCTGAGAAAAAAAATGCCACGATACAGCAAATTGCACTGAGCTGGCTGCTGCACCATTCGCCAAATATTTTGCTGATCCCGGGAACTTCAAGCGTTGCGCATTTGGAAGAAAATATGAAAACCGCTTCTGTAGAATTAACTGAAGACGATTTGAAAGAAATGGAAGATTTATCTGCCTAAAAACAGCATCTACGAAAAACCAAAAGAGGTTGATATTGCTATCCGCCTCTTTTTTTATGGTATTTTTAAACTGATTTGCACTTTGTTCAAACCAATACTTTCAAACTAAATTACATTTTTACATAAACCAGTTTTGCAGTATTGCTGGTATTGGAATTTGTGGCATTCAACTCCGGAGAGGCGAAGTAAGAAGCGAAAGCGATAATGTCTGTTTGTTTCAACAACTGGTTCAATACTTTGGTGGCATCGGCAGCCGTATTAAAAGTTTCTTTGTAGGAAAATGAACGGGTGATCCTCTTTTTAACAAATAATTTATTGTTCACCACAGTGTCTTTGCTGCTGCGCAAAACAACATTGTTCAGGTTATCATCGACCCAATCGGTTGCAATTACACCAAATTTTGTTGGCGATTGATAGTGATAATCAGCCAGTTGCGTGCCGGTAAAATCTTCTTTTAAATGTACATTCCAGTTTTGGGAAATTTTGGCGGAATCTGCAATCAGCGTTACATCTTCGTTGTAAACCAGGTTTAAAACGTTAGCAGTTACTCCAACTTTCACTATTTGACTACTTGTTTTGATATTCAGCGCAACATAATTTTCGGTGTTCAGGGCAGAAGACGACGGGTTGCCTTCGTTTCCGGATTTTTGGCAGCTTACCAAAGCAATTGCAGCAAAAGCGAAAAGTAGTAATTTTTTCATAACCGTGTTTTTAAATTTTCTGGTGGTTTGATGAGGAATATCCAAATCAAATGCCAGTTGGTTGTCCGTTCCAAAAAAACTAAAACACGATGCTTCTTTTACAGGGTAAAATTTAGGATTGATAATTCGTATCTTATACCAATTATTGTATTGTTTAAAAAAGATGTTTTTTTGGTTAATGACGTTCAGGTTTATTTCGGTAGAAAACTTGAAATTTCTATTGGAGCAAACCGCAACTAAACCGAAAATTTTCAGGTTGATCAATCTGAAAATTGATCCGGAGATATATTTTTAGTCAAAAAACTACAATAGATGTTTTTTGGGGAATTTTGGGAAAACAATCCGGGACACAATTTCCCATCCCCGCATTATTGGAAATAAGCAGTTACAGAAAAAGCTTATATCCTCCTGTGATATAAGCTTTTCAAATTTTAGGTTGATAAAAACAGCATCAACTAAACCGAAAACGGTTTAAACCAAAACCTCATTTTCTGATTTTAAAGCTTCAGCAAATATTTGGTAAGAATGTAACCTGGCCTGATGATTGAATATATGCGACGTCACCATCACCTCGTCTACCTGTGTTTTGGTCAGGAAGTTTTCCATCTCCTGTTTGATCTTTTCCGGGCCGCCGATGAATGAATAACCCAGCATTTGCATCACGGCTTCTTTTTCGTAAATGTTCCACACTTTATCCATATCGGCTATCGGCGGCGATAATTGTTTCCGCCTGCCAGTTACAATTCCTAAAAACAATTGTTTTAAAGAAGTAGCCAGATGCTCTGCTTCGGCATCTGTATCTGCAGCAACCACATTGATGCAAGATAAAACATACGGAGCTTGCAAACGGGTTGATGGCTGGAAGTTTTTACGATAAATGTCAATTGCTTTCAAGAACATAGCGGGTGCAAAATGACTGGCGAAAGCATAAGGTAAACCCATTTTTGCGGCCAGCATCGCGCTATCGGTACTTGAACCCAAAATCCAGATCGGGATATCCAAACCTTCACCGGGATTGGCGCGAACTTGTCCGTTTATATTTTCATCTGAGAACAAAAGCTGCAACGTTTCCACGTCCTGCGGAAAATGGTAAGAAGTGTGCATGTTTTCACCCCGGATTGCCATCGCCGTAACTTGGTCTGAACCCGGCGCACGGCCCAAACCCAAATCGATCCGGCCCGGATACAACGATGCCAAAGTGCCAAATTGCTCGGCTACAATTAGCGGCGCATGGTTGGGCAGCATCACGCCGCCGGAACCGACACGGATGGTTTTGGTCCCGCCGGCAATATATCCGATCAGGATAGAAGGCGCAGAACTGGCCACGCTGGCCATATTGTGGTGCTCGGCAAACCAGTAGCGGTTGTAGCCGATATTTTCAACGTGTTGTGCCAGATCCAAACTGTTGTGAAAAGTATCTGCAGGCGTACTGCCTTCTGCCACGGAGGCCAGATCAAGCACGGAATAGGAAATATCTGATAATTTTTTAGCGTTCATTTGTTTTGTTTTTGAATAAAACTATGCTAAAAGAAGCATCGTCTGTAACTCAAATTTAACAAATCTGTCTGCCAGATCGTTTTGCACAGATGATAAATGACGCTGGGTTCACACTGTAATATTGAAAAGACAATCAGCTATTACTTCTACAAAATCAATTTTAAACCTGATCTGCAGCAACCGGAACCTGCTTTTCTGTGCCCAAGGCTTTTCGTACTGGCGGAGCTACTTTCGTCCCAAACAATTCAATCGCTTTTAATACTTTTTGGTGCGATATCGCACCGGTAACGAGTTGCGCCAAGAAGCGTGTGTTGCCAAAAAGTTCATGCTGATGCAAAATCTTAACAATCGCCTGCTGCACATCGCCTACCACCAGCGGCCCGTCTTTCCGCAGGTATTCAAACTGAGGTTTGCTCATCGGCGACCAGCCACGGTCTTTTCCCACGCGGTTCATCAGTTTTTCGTAGGATGGATAAAACTCGTCTGCCGCCTGCTGCGAATCTTCGGCCACATAAAACTGCGAACTGATGGCCAATTGCAATTTGGCCACATCATGACCGGCTTTTTGTGCCGATTCGCGATATAAATTTACAAACGAAACAAACTGCTCCGGCGGGCTGCCCAAAATAGCAATTGTCAGCGGCAAATTCAGTTTCCCGGCACGGACAGCCGAAGCCGGTGTGCCGCCAACAGCCAGCCAGATCGGAATTTGCGGTTGCAATGGCCGCGGATAAATGCCCTGGTTAGACAAAGGTGCGCGAAACCTTCCTTTCCAATTGATTGTTTCCTGCTGATTGATCTGCAACAACAAGTTCAGTTTTTCGGTAAAAAGCGCATCGTAATCATCCAAATTATAGCCAAACAGCGGAAAAGATTCGGTAAAAGAACCGCGGCCGGCCATCATTTCTGCCCGGCCGTTGGAAATCAGATCGATGGTAGCCAGGTTTTGATACACGCGCACCGGATCCGCAGAACTCAGTACAATAACCGAGCTGGACAGTTTGATGTTTTTGGTGATCGCTGCCGCCGCTGCCATCATAATTTCGGGTGCCGAAACCACAAAATCCGAACGGTGATGCTCGCCAAAAGCGTAAACATCCAGGCCCACTTCATCCGCCAGTTTCACTTCTTCCAGCAATTCCTGCACCCGCTGATGGGCATATACAGCTTTTCCGTAGCCATAGTCTGCTGCTACTTCGCCAAATGTACTGATGCCTAATTCCATATCTGTTTGATTAAAATCGTTTTAAAATTATCTGCTTTAATCAAAATAAAACAAATTAAACTATTCAATCATCAACTTTAGAGCTATAAAAACAGTATCGATCTTTTGACAAAATGCTGTTTTTATACCATAAAATCAATATAAAAATCCTGGTTTTAAGTAAATTTTCGTTATCTATGTAAATACAGATGCCATTTCCCATGCTTACCCTCAGCCAAACACAGCAATATATTGATACCGAAGAACGCTTCGGCGCGCACAATTACCATCCGCTGCCAGTGGTTTTGAAGCGCGGTTCGGGCATTTTTTTGTGGGATGTAGAAGGCAAGCGTTATTACGATTTTTTATCGGCTTATAGTGCTGTTAATCAAGGACATTGCCATCCCAGGATTATTGAAGCATTAGTCCGTCAGGCACAAAACCTTACGCTTACATCGCGGGCTTTTTACAATGATCAGCTGGGCAAAGCTGAAGAATATGTGTGTAATTTATTTGGTTTTGACAAAGCCCTTTTTATGAATTCCGGTGCTGAAGCCGTAGAAACAGCGATCAAACTGGCGCGTAAATGGGCTTATCAGCACAAAAAAATACCTGCAAACGAAGCAAAAATTTTGGCCTCTTCCGGCAATTTCCACGGGCGCACTACCGGGATTATTTCTTTTTCCGACAGCCCCGAATCCAGGAACCAGTTTGGGCCGTACTTGCCGGGTTTTATAATTGTGGCGTATAATGATTTACAGGTGCTAAAAGAAGCATTTGAAAACGACCCGAATATTTGTGCATTTTTGGTAGAACCGATTCAAGGAGAAGCTGGCGTGATTGTGCCGGACAAAGGTTATTTATCTGCCGTAAAAGCTTTGTGCGAAGCCTATAACATTTTGCTTTTGGCAGATGAAATCCAAACGGGGATTGGCCGTACCGGAAAACTATTGGCAGCTGATTATGAAGAAGTTAAAGCTGATATTTTAATTATTGGTAAAGCTATGGCCGGTGGTGTGCTGCCTGTTTCGGCAGTTTTGGCCAGTGATGAGGTCATGCTTTGTATCCGGCCAGGCGAACACGGTTCTACTTTTGGCGGCAACCCGCTTGCTGCAGCCGTAACTATTGCTGCGTTACAGGTAATTGAAGATGAAGGACTTGCAGAGAATGCTTTCCGGCAAGGAATAGTTTTCCGGGCGAGGATGCAAAAGCTGATGGAAGAATATCCGCAAACCATCAAAGCTGTTCGCGGAAAAGGTTTACTTAATGCGATAGACATCAACACAGAAAATGCTTTTACGGCTTGGGATATTTGTATCGAACTGAAAAACAACGGCTTGCTGGCCAAACCTACTCACGGCCATACCATTCGTTTTTCTCCGCCGCTGGTGATCACAACTACGGAAATGGAAGATTGCTGTTTACTGATTGAAGAAACGATTGCCGGGTTTTCCGACTGATTTTAATATTTTTCAGTGGGTACAATGCTTCTTTTATCACTATAAATTTTAGATACAAGCTTGATTTTACAGTGATAAAAGAAGCATCAATTTAAAAATTATTTTTGCCGGACCACACCTTTTGGATCATCGGTTACAAAACCTGTTCCTTTACCCAAAAATATCCTGGCCGCTTGTTTATTGGCTGGTGAAGGGCCACCGCTGAAATTATCGATCCGCAGATTATCAAAATTTTCCGCTTCAATACCATGTGTATAAAATGGCATCCGCGGGTTGATCCAGCTCAATTTAAAGTTGCTGATGCTGATGTTTTTGGCATCCTTAATCAGCAAACCCGGAATATCACGCTTAAAAATCTGGTTTTGATCGCCCAAAACACCTCGCAAATCAATATTGCCGCCCGCCACATCATTTAGTTTGCTGTCTGTCAGTTCAAAATTAATGTCATTAAAAGATACATCTTCGATCACGCTTTCATCCGTGCCGTAAACCAGCATCCCGTTTTCGCCGGTGCAGTTGATGTGGTTAAACTTCACGTTTTTAATCTTGCCCAACTTTACATTTTCCTTTCCGCGGATGGCCGAAATATGGATCGGTTCGCCATTTCCCCACCAATCTCCGGTGCGCAGTTTTGTTTCAATGTTGATGTTGGAAAAAGTCAGGTTCTCCAATGAGCCTTCATCCCGCAAAAAAATACCGATGCCACGTGTAGAGTTAGTAATATTAACGTTGCTGACCTGCACATTTCTCACCGTATTTTGATCTAAAAAACCAATGCGGATTCCGCTTGAATACGATTGCAGGTTGCAATTGGAGACGATTATATTTTCTGAAAGATGCTTTTTGCCGCTAAAACCCGGTATTTCAAAATGGTGATCATAGCCCACAATAGCCAGCGCATCATCGCCCGAGCGGATATCGCAATCCGTAATAATGACGTTGCTGCTGCTTGTAATGTCGATCCCGTCTGCATTTGGCACCAGCAAACCGCTCCACAAACGGATCCCGGACACCAGCACATCGTCACAATCGGCAAAGTGCATCGTCCAAAACGGCGAGTTCAGCAAAGAAACATTCCGGACCTGAACGTTTTTACAGTTTGAAAAAATAACCATCTGGTGCGGCCGGTCTTTATCAGGCACCACCGGCCCGTCCCCTATTCCGCTTTCAACTTTGCGGTAATTATTTTTTTGCCTGCTGAAACGGGTACTCAACGTATCTATTTTTTTGGCATGATTGAAATCGTGAAAAACCTGATTGTTGCCATCAATGCTGCCCTGCCCGGTGATGGAAACGTTTTCGGCATTATTGGTATAAAGCATCCCGAAATAAGTTAAACCATAAACCGGTTGCGTAAAATAGTCATAATCAGCCAAATGCGGACTACCTTTTAACATTGAGCCGTTTTCAAGGAACAAATTGACATTGCTTTTAAGATGAAAAGTGCCTGTGATAAACGTTCCCGGCGGCACATAAACCATCCCGCCACCGTTTTGGTTGCAGGCGTCAATGGCTTTTTGGATGGCTTTTGTGTTGATTGTTTTGGCATCTGCAACAGCACCAAATGCAACGATGTTATAAGTTTTATACTGTGCAAAAACAGCCAAATTTATGCACGATAAAAACAGTATCAGTAATTTTTTTCTCATGAAAAAAGGCAGGATTATCAAATTTAATTTTACCAAACTTAACAATTTTTTTTATTCTGAAATGGTTAAATCCAGCCTGGTATCTTTTCTTTTAAATATTCAAATCGACTACGCTTTCGTATAAATTGTGTGTTTCAAAGTACAATTATCTTCCAGGTTTTTAATAAAAAACTTTTCGTTCCGTCTTCTTTTTTTGATGACCAAAGATGCAGCCTGTAATTTGCAGACGGAATTAAGTATTGATTAAAAGAAATTTTTGCCAATGAACTTTTAAATCACCCTTATAAAATATCTACAAAATAAAAAATGCTTCATCAGTAAAGATGAAGCATTTTTTATGGAGCAATAATTATTAAGGTTTGCGTTTGAGCGTGACGTGCAAAGGCATTCCTTTATAATCAATATTCATGGCTACAGAATCCGGGTAAATTTTGCCTTTGTGCGGCAAATCCAAGCCGTTCAGGTTAATGCTGAATGAAATTTCGTCACCGTTTACCTTACCATTTTCAATTTTTGCTGTTCCGTAAACGCTTTCTTCAGTACCGCTGAGCTTAGTGCCGTCTGTATCAAAAGTGTACTCAACCTGGGCAGTATTTCCGTCCGGCGTAAGCAGTGGGCCTGTCCATTTTCCAGCAAGGCCTGTAATTGCGGCGATGCCTGCACCGATGCTGGCCACCAGCAAAAAGGCTACAATAATTGTTTTTTTCATCAGGATAGATTGTGATTGTGTATGAGTATTTGGATATTAATTATTTGTAAGACAACCAACGGGGAGGAAATGTTACAGCCTGATATGATTAAAAGATCATACTGTTTTTACCGGCATAAAAACAGTATGACAAGTATTGATTTTAAACAATTGGTAATCTGAAATCATTTTTTTAAAGATGATTCCCTAACAATTAGTTTCGTTGGCAATACGATTTTATTTGGGGCTTCCGGCCCGGTTTCGGAATGAAGTTTTTTCAACAAAATTGAAATCAAATAATCAGATAATTCTTTCATTGGCTGCGCCACGGCCGTTATCGAAGGGTTAAAAACCTTAAAAAACTCATGATCGTCAAAAGCAATCACACCAATATCTTCCCGAATCTTAATTTGTAAATTTTTTAGCGTTTCAAAACCTTTTATGGCCAGATAATTTGTGGCAAATAAAACAGCATCGATCTGCCTGTGCTCCGCAAAAAATGCTGTAAACTGATCGGCAACCCGCTTCAAATCCAGCTTGAAAGGTATTTTTAAAACATATTTTGGTAGTTTAAAATCATCCATTGCCGATTCATATCCTCTTAACCGTTCGTTCATCTGTGTTTGGTCAGAATCCAAAGTAACAAAAGCAATATGTTTAAAACCCTGATCCTGAAAGTGTTGTATGGCTTCCTGCGTTCCTCTGAAGTTATCGATGATCACATAATCCGTATTTAATTTAGGGAAAAACCGATCAAAAAGCACAAACGGCAACTCTTCCTGAAGCAGCTGCTTCAATTCTTTTTCTATCCCTTTTGGCGGAGTGATAATAAAGCCGTCAACATTTCTGTTTTTGAACAGCTGTATCAATTCCCGCGTTTTCTCCGGGTTATCTTCTGTGCTGCAGTAAATTATTTTGTAGCCTTTTTGGTAAGCACTTTCTTCGATCAAACGGGCCACACTGGCAAAAAAAGAATCGGCAATATCCTCAACAAACAAGGCAATCATTTTGGTTTTGCCCGTCCGTAAACTTTGGGCAAATTGGTTGGGGTGATAATTTTTCTCCTTCATAAAGTCGTTCACTTTTTGAATGAGCTGATCACTGATCCGCATTTCCTTTGCTTTGCCGTTTAAAATAAAGGAAACGGTTGTAATGGAAATATTAAGTTCCTGTGCAATATTTTTGATAGATAATCTTTTTTTCATCCCTGGGGCAAATATCTTATTCTGCTTTGGTACTTATCGTAATAAAACTGTGTGCAGATTACTATTGTCCCAGAAAAAATGCTTCTTTTATCAGCCTAAAATTTGATGCGGTCAGTTTTAGGCCGATAAAAAAAGCATTGAGCTTTGTCAAAAATCAGTTGACCGGATCGGGCAGCGACGGATGCGCCGGATCAAAAACCGCAACGGCTACACGGGAATCGGCGCAGCCATAATACAAAAACCATTTTTTTTGGAAGTAAACCATGCCTTCAATAAACACGGTTCCGTTTACATACTGGCCGCTTTTTTCAAAAGCTTCCATCGGACGTAAAAACGGCACATCCAAACGGGTTATCGGTTTTGCAGGATCATTCTTATCAAACAAAGCCTGCCCAGCACAGTAAGAATTTGCATTGAAACGCTTGTCGCCATCCGCACCGGCTTTATTTTTTCCGTTGTAAAAAAGTATGATCCCTTTGTCTGTCAGCAAAGCCGGCGGTCCGCATTCTGTTAATTCACTGTCGAAATAACCTTTTCTTGGAGAGATCAACTCTTTCAAAGTTCCGTCTGTATTAACAACCGGTTCCCAATCAACCAAATTTGTTGATGTTGCGGCATACACATGCAGTTCGCCCCAATACATCCAATATTTGCCGTTGATCTTGGTGATTACCTGTTTATTTCCAACAAGTTTGGTTAAAATTGCTGCCGATTTATGCGGGATATTCAAAAACTTTCCCTGATACGCATCTTCAAATATTGGCCCGTGCTTTTTCCAATTTTTTAAATCTGTTGAAGTAGCAACGCCTAAACGCGGGACTTTACGGTTCCATTGCGTATAAAACATCACATAAGTACCGGTTGTGGTAACGGCTACACGCGGGTCTTCACATCCACCTGGCCATTCATATTTTTTTTGGGCATCATTTGCCGGATAAAAAACCGGTGTTTTGCTTCGTTTGAAATGAAAGCCATCGGTACTTTCGGCATAACCTAACCTGGAAGTTCGGAAGCCAATGCCAACGCCTGATTTATCTTCTGAACGGTACAAAACCACTACTTTACCACCGATAATTGCTGCAGCCGGATTAAAAGTATCGTTAGATTCCCAGGCGACAGATTTTTTTAAAATTGGGTCGATAAAAGTAGCACTCGGATCCGGAGAGATGATTGGGTTGAGGTTTGCCGGCCTTTTAAATCCGCCAAAAGCCCAATCCGGCAACCGGTTTTTTTGTGCATAAGTGTTGCAGTTAGTTATCAGCAACAGTAAAAAAACCAGGCTTAATACTGTTTTTATGGGGATAAAAACAGTATTGCTTGTAGGATTTTGATACATAACTTGAATTTGTTTTGGTGATTAAGGCTGTTCTGTAGTGTAAATTGAAAGTGATTCGGCATCGGTTAATGCCCGGTTGTAAAAACGGATATCATCCATAGAACCTTTAAAATAAGAGGAACCGAACTGGCTTTTTGGTAAACTTTGGCCAATAACCAAATTTACAGGCGTAACAAGTGTAACTGGCGTACCGGTTACTGCAGCAGTTTTTACTAATTTATCGTTTACATAAAACTTCATCGTTCCGTTAGTGTAAGATGCAGAAATAAACGTCCAAACGTCGGCTGGTACAACACCAGGATTACTGTCCACATCATGATAACCATTGTCTGCATGAATGGTTAAAAATAAAAAGTTGGCGCCTTGCAGTTGAAATTTAAACCCGTTGTAAGTGTTTAAAGAAAACATGTAATTATCTGGGTTGGTTTCGTGGCGTTTTACCCAAAGCGTGATTGTAAACTCTTTTGGGTTTAAATCGGATGTGTACGGCACTTCGATATTTGCCCCATTCTGAAAATCATAAGCACTGTTGGCAACATTAAAACGGTCGGTAATCAATTGCGGAAGCGTTCCGCCGTCGACCGGTGATGAACCGCCGCTGATATAACCGGTCATTAAAGTGCCGTTGTGGCCGTGGCCGGAAGCATCGTTGGCGTTTCCGGTAAATTTCCACTGGGCAATCAGGTTATCGGCAGAAACATCTTGTATCAGCCTGGATTGAAAGGCGATAATGGCGCGACGCAGGTTTGCTGTTGCATTATCTACTTGCTGCTGGCTGTATTGGGTTGATCCTTTTACGGCTGTAGCCAGATCAATAGCTGTTTTTAAATCTGTACGGGAACCAACGGAATAATTGCCTGCCCTTTTACCTTCTACACCATTCGTATAGAAAGTATTCGCAGAATCTATAGCTGTCGAGATACTTTGTTTGTTGGAATTAAAAGTTTCCTGTGTCGTACTCTTTTTACAGGCATAAAAACAGCATGCCAGTAATAATGCCAACAGTGTAAAACCTAAATATTTTGGATATATTTTCATGGCTTTATTATTTGATTATTTACCTAATAAATTATTGGTTGAACGTTCGCTTTGCGGGATAGGGAAAAACTTGTTGGCCGCAAAATTGAAGTTTGGTGTATCTTTTAAAGCATTGGTTGCATAAGCACTGCCATAGCGGATCAGGTCATAGAAACGGCCAAACTCTAAGGCTAATTCTGATCTTCTTTCCCTGCGGATCAAATCACGTAATTGTGTTTGATTAGTGGTGGTGATATCCGGCAGCAAACCAGCAGGTACGGTTCCGGCCCCGCTTAGCGTATTGTCATTTAAATAACTTTCGCGTGCCCGTTTCCTGATTTTATTAAGCGGGACTAATGCTGCTGCGCTGTTTCCGGCTTCATTTAAAGCTTCGGCCTCAATTAATAAAACATCAGCAAAACGGATAGCTTCAACATTTAAATTACCATCGCCTTTGGTTGATGTAGGAATTTCTGAAAGTGGTTGTATTTGTTTTTTAGTGAGGTAACCAGTAGCTGTCCAGCTGGGGTCAAACTGACTGTCGAAATAAGGATGACCGGCTCGGCCAACGGTATAATCTAATCTGGGGTCAACAGTTCCGGTCGTAGACTTCTCAAAATTATCAACCAAACTTTGTGTGGGCAGGAAAAAACCGTAACCATTTAATGCTCCTCTTGGTGCAAAAGCCTGGTTTAACCCATTACCTTGTTTAGGGCTTAACCCGGCAGTGTGTAATATCGAAAAAATAACTTCTTTGTTATTTTTTGTACCGGCGGTAAAGTTGTCTGTAAACTTAGCGGTTAAATCATAGATACCCAAAGCCTCCACTTGCTGTGCTGTTGAAGCAGCCAAAGCATATTTTTGTTCAAACAAATAAGCTTTGGCTAACAATGATAATGCAGCACCTTTTGTAGCCCGGCCGAAGTTTGTGCCGGTCCAGGCGGTTGGTAAAGCAGCGGCGGCTTCCGTACAATCTTTTTCTATCTGTGCATAAATTTGTGTTTGCGGTACAGCCGGTGATCCCAAATTATCAGCAGTGGCCACCTGCAAACGCAATGGAATATCACCATAATTAATGGTTAGCATAAAATAATAATACGCTCTCAAAAATTTTGCCTGTGCAACAATTGTTGCTTTGTCTGCATCAGCAACGGTTTTATTATCAGCAGGTAAACCTTGCACAACAAAGTTGGCTTTGGCTATACCATCATAATATCTGCCCCATACAGACTCTACAGCTGAATTGGTTGTTAGAATATTAAAATTATTAATCTGATCGATATCTGCCTGGTCGCCTGCCAAACCACCTTTTACGGCATCGTCAGAAGCTACATCACCTAAAACCCACAACTCATTTGCAAAAGCGTCGGTATAATATAGCGGTACATAAGCTGCATTTACAGCAGCATTTGCATTGGTAAAAGAAGTAAAATATTTATCTGCCTGGTAAGTACCTAATATTGGCTGATCCAGTGCTTTTTTGCAACCCGTTGTTGAAAAAAGCAAACCGGATGCGATAATTATATAAATATATTTTTTGATCATCACTTTAAATTTTGTGGTTTAAAAGTTTGCGTTGATACCGATGGTAAGTGTGCGGGCTGAGGGATAAGTACCCCAATCAATACCTACAGCTCTTACACCCTCACCTGCAGAATTGCTGTTGGAATAAATTTCCGGGTCGATGCCGGTATATTTAGTAATGGTAAATACATTTTGTGCACTTGCAAAAAACCGTACAGAAGATAATTTAAGTGCTTTTAAAGTTTGATTGCCCAAGGTATAACCTAACTGTACATTTTTTAAACGCAGGTAAGAGCCATCTTCTAAAAAGCGGGTAGAGGGCTGTTTGTTATTATTGGCACCATTCCAGGATAAACGCGGAAACTCGTTTGTACTTCCCTCACCAGTCCAGCTTTGTGTTGCTATACGTTCGGTAATGTTAAAGGAACGGTAGAAACCTTCAATGTCTGTATTGATTTGGTTATAGAGTTTGTTGCCGTGTACGCCCTGAAAAAACAAGCTTACATCAAACTTAGCATAAGAAAAATTAGTAGTTAAACCGTAAGTAAATTTAGGAATAGGGCTTCCAACATAACTACGGTCGTAATTGTCTATCACACCATCAGGCGTTCCTTTAGGTCCGCTTATATCTTTAAACATTACATCACCCGGTTTAATTCCCGGCCCTTGGTAAGCATGGGTAAAAACTTGTTGTGCATTTTGGAAAATACCTTCCTGCTGTAATAAATAAAATGATCCTACCGGATGCCCAACCGCAGTTTGTGTAGCATAATAATTATTATCTACGCGCCCGCCAACCAACGGTGCGCCACCGGCTAATGAAGTAACCTCATTTTTAATGGTAGCAAAGTTGCCAACAATATTATATTTGAATTTGTTGTTGATGGAATTGCGATAGTTAACTTCTAACTCAAAACCCTGGTTACGCATTTTTCCGGCATTCACAAACCCGCTTGCTACAGAACCCGCACTGGTTGGCGGCCGCGGCTGTAGCAACATACCAGAAGTATTTTTAATAAAATAATCAGTAGAAACTGACAATGCACCATCAAATAAGCCAATGTCTAAACCTACATCTGTTTGCGTGCTGGTTTCCCAACGCACATTCGGATTACCCAGATATATAACAGAATTGCCCTGGTTGCTTACGCCGCCAAAAGGATAATATCCTGTGTTATCCACCTGCGTTACATAACTGTAGTTGCCAATTTCCTGATTGCCCAGCTGGCCAATCCCTGCACGCAGTTTTAATAAGCTGATTGGTTTTACATTTTTCAGAAATTCTTCCTGATCTAACCTCCAGCCTAAGGAGCCTCCGTAAAAGTTGCCGTACTGGTTATGCTGATCCAAACGAGACGAACCATCGCGTCTGAAATTTAAAGTTGCCAGATACTTGTCATTATAAGCATAATTTACGCGGCCAAACAGTGAAAATAAAGCCCAATGACTTTGTCCGCTGCCATTTAAAGCGGAACTAATGGCGCCATTATTTAGGTATTGGAAGGTAGAACTTTGATCTGCAAATGTATTTCGTGAAGCACTCAAGGCCTGCGTATTACTTTTAACCAATTCAGATCCTGCTAAAAACGTAAAAACATGTTTTTCTGCAAGCGTAAGATTGTAGGTTGCCGTATTCGTCCAGTTGTAATCAAACTGGTTAGTGTTGGATTGCGCCAAACTATTTGGTGAATTTAAAAACCGGTCAATTCCCCAGGTAGCAAAAAACTGTTTGTAATCTGTGATCAAGAAGTTGGTACCAACATCACTTCTTATTTTTAGATTTTTAATTGGGTTGATCTCTACAAAAACGTTTCCTAATAAACCGTAGTTGTAAAAGTTACGGTTATAATTATCTGCAAAACCAACAGGATTCAAACCATCACCAAAAAATTCAGGGTTTGTCGGAATATCAACATATTGCCCGTTCTGGTTGAAAACAGGAGTTGCCGGAGTTCTGAATAAAGCGTAACGGGTTACACTTGCGCCCGGGTTTCCGGCTCCGAATCCATCACCGGAAGTACCAACTTGGCGATTTTTTGCATAGCTTAAATTTAAGTTGATGCCGGTAGTAAAGATTTTTGAAATAGTACTGTTGATGGATGTGCGCAGGTTTAGTCGGTCATAAGAAGAATTCTGGATCAATCCATCCTGCGCAAAATAATTTGCAGAAACAATATAAGTGGTATTATCACTACCGCCGCTTATGCCCAATTGCACATTGCTGATCGGCGATGGCCTTAAAACTTCTTTCTGCCAGTTAACATCCGGCAAATTGCTGCTAATGCTTGTTGGGATTTGTGCACGGCCATCATTAGCGGCGGCAGTATTAAAAGCTGCTACGTACTGGCTGGTATTGGCCATTTTGATTAAATGCTGTGGTGTTTGCACGCCTGTATAAGCATTCAGGTTTACTCTAGGCGGACCTTTTTTACCTCTTTTTGTGGTTACAATCACCACACCGTTTGCCGCTCTGGCACCATAAATTGCTGCTGATGATGCATCTTTTAGCACACTAATACTTTCGATGTCATTAGGTGATATCTGGTTAATTCCGTTTGGTGTCGGAACACCATCGATAATGTAAAGCGGGTTGTTATTATTAATCGTTCCGATACCACGGATGCGTACATTAATGCCATCGCCAGGCGCACCTGTATTTTGCGTTACAGCCACACCGGCGGCTTTTCCCTGCAAAATCTGATCGGCTCCACCAACAGGCAAACTCGCTATATCACTGCTTTTAATACTGGATACCGCACCTGTTAAATCTACTTTTCGCTGCGTGGCATAGCCTACAACCAATACTTCGTTTAAGGCAGTATTTGTTGGGTTTAAACTGATAAGCATTGGTTTGCTCAAATCTGCAGCCACTGTTTGCGTTGTGTAGCCAATGCTTTTAATTTCAAGCTGGTCGCCTTCATTGGCTTTTAGGATAAAGCTTCCGTTTAAATCTGTGGCTGTGCCTGTTGTGGAGCCTTTTATTTGTACAGAAGCCCCGATAAGCGTTTCGTTGGTTTTACTGTCAACTATTTTGCCGGAAACGGTTTTGTTCTGCGCATTGCTTTTAAAACTGAAGAACAATAAAAGGAAAACGCATCCTGTTATGGTTTTCCATTTGGTAATGAATGTAAAATCTATCATATAAAATCATTTAGGGTGATCTGTTTAGTTTTCTGAGTAACAATAAATGTCAAACAATCAGATTGAATTGCGGAAGAAAGCCGGTTTGTCATATCGACTGACAAAACAAATTTCGGGTATAAAAAGCAGTGGGTAATTTCTCATAAAATGATTTTTTTAATTGGTTATTCAAAATTACAAAGACTAAATAGTTTTAGCAAATAATTTTTTTATTATTTCAATGCTTCTTTTATCACCTAAATTTTGAAATATTCCGTACTTTTTGCTGTCAGCACCAATTACAAAAACAAAATTTACAGGCATAAAAGAAGCATCGATTTTTTAGATAGTATTTAATCAGGAATTGAAGATTTCCAGGCGACTCAAAAAATAGGTTTTCAACTTAAGTTACCGTAACGGCTGCAAGGTTTAACGTTGCAGATATTTGCAAAAGAGATGAAAAGCTACAGTTAAGGTTTATAGTATCAGGAAGCATTGCATATGAGAGGACCAGGCTTTTGAACTACTTCACAATAACTAAAAATCCCTGACTTACTAATTTACAGTACGTTAGAGGAGATTTGCTGTGAGGGAGGGAATTGTATTTTTAGTAGAAAACGCCCAAACTACAGCTGTATAATGGTTTCTAACCGATAGGTCTCTTGTAAGACCCTATCAAATTGGATTAAATTTTTCTTAATCTGATTTGCTAAGAGCCTGTTTAAATTTTGTTCAGTATTTTTTCTATGCTTCTTTTATCACCTAAAAAAACAAGAAAATTTATGCTTCTTTTATCGGTATAAAATGCAAACACAAATTTTACAGGCATAAAAGAAGCATTATAGATTTTCTGGTATAAATTTAAACAGGCTCTAAGATTTAGAAATTAAAAGCTATGTTCCAAACTTAATCGAAAAAAGAAATTGTGCTTCTCCCCTTTTTTCAAGATTTACTAAAAAGAACATTTTCAAAACGAGTTTTTCTGTTTCGTCTCTCATTAACATCAACCGCAAAATTTTTGTGATACTTCTTTTATCGCCTAAAAATTGAGTTTGCATTGCTTTTTTCGACAAAGCACTGATCACAAAAACAGAATTTACAGGCATAAAAGAAGCATGGTCGTTTTTTCCTGAAATAAAATTTAAACAGGCCCTTTGCAATCTGTTCTTGATGTTGGGTTTTGTGGGAGTTTTAACTTAAAATATCTTTAAGGTTAGTGGGATTTTAGGTAAACATTAGCTTGCTATAAGTAAGCCTAAATATCAGATTTTAGGTGATAAAAGAAGTATCTCTTCTATCGATGTTCTTATTTAACTTCTGCCAAAGAATAACCCTTGCTGCTCCAGTTTACTTTCAGGTTAGTTGGTAAATCCAGCACTTTTACATCCGTAAACCCTTCTTTTTGTAAAGCTGTAAACGCAGGACGGATGTTGGGGCATTTTTTAAACGGGCAACATCCGCAGTAAATAACAATAGCTGTATTTTTAGGTAAAAGATGTACCGCGCGGTTTAACTTTTTCATGTTTTCTGCTTCGCTGACGGCTCCAATATGTTTTGCACTTTTGATATCTTCAACGGCACCAATGTTCAATATTAAAGGTTTATCCATCTTAATACCATTGATAATGGAAGCTAAAATGAAAGGTTCTATGACCTGTTTTTCTGTCCAGGGATTGCTAAAGCCTAAAGTTGGCATTGCCGTTGGCGAGGTTTGTGCTTTAGTTTGATAACAGATTAGCATCGAAATAAAAAAAGTTAAAAGCGGTATGAACACAAGTTTTTTCATGGTAAAAGAAGTATGATGATTTAGGGTGATCAGATGATAGAAATTAAAGATTTTTCGCCAGGTTCTTTAAGCCAGCCGATTGACGAACAGCAGCTTGCCGGAACTGCTTGTTCAATTAAAATCTGCTCAAAGTCCTTTATGCTTTCTTTTGCTACCGCTACCAGTAAACCTCCGCTGGTTTGAGGATCGGCGAGTATTTGTTTTTGTTGATCGGTCAAATAACTGATTTTATGGCCATAACTGATCCAGTTACGCTGCGTACCTCCGGGGATACAACCCTGCGCGAGATAATAAGCCAAGGAAGGAATTACGGGTACTTTATCAAACTCAATAACTGCCGACAGTCCGCTTCCTTCGCACATTTCGGCCAAATGGCCAAGAAGGCCGAAGCCGGTAACATCCGTCATCGCTTTTACACCTTCCAACCCGGCAAATACTTCTCCGATTTTGTTAAGTGTAACCATGCTTTTTAAGGCAATTGCTGCATCTTCGGGAAGCAAAATGCCCCGTTTTTGAGCGGTTGATAAAATCCCTACTCCCAAAGCTTTAGTAAGGTATAGTTTGCACCCTGCAGTTGCTGTAGCGTTTTGTTTAAGCTGATCGATGTTAACTAAGCCATTTACGGCCAAGCCAAAAACAGGTTCCGGGCAATCAATACTATGTCCGCCTGCAAGTATTATCCCTGCATCGGCACAAACAGCCCTTGCCCCTTCCAGTACCTGCTGCGCCGTTTCGGGCGGAAGTTTGTCCACCGGCCATCCTAAAATGGCGATCGCTAAAACTGGCTTCCCACCCATTGCATAAACATCACTGATGGCATTTGCAGAAGCTATCCGCCCAAAATCATAAGGATCGTCTACAATTGGCATGAAAAAATCTGTGGTAGAAATTAATGCCGTGCCATTGCCCAAGTTGTAAACGGCGGCATCATCACGTTTATCATTACCCACCAACAAACGGGCATCAGGTGGGGCAGCTATTGGGCTATGCAATATTTTATCCAGGACGGCAGGACTAATCTTACAACCACAACCAGCACCGTGCGAATAGTTGGTAAGCTTGATCTCTTTGATTTCCATTTTATTGTGCATTTTATTTTACTGACGCTTCCAAAAATCAAGCAAGTTCTAAAATTCTTTTTGCGTTGGATGCTGTATCGGTTTGATCTAATTCGATTGAAAATACTTTTTCTTTATTCCGTTTGGCCAGTCCGTTACTATATGTTTTATCATAATAAACCAGTACAAGCTTTATAAAATCTGCCATTTGGCCTGCGCGGATAGCCACAATGGCATCACGTGTTTGTTCCGGGCCCAATCGCTTCGAGATGCGCTGGGTACATTCTACTAAAAAATCAGGGTCGAGACTTCCATATTCTTTTACCAGATTGATGATGCGCTGATCCTTTGGAATTACTATATCTATTAAAGCTGCACCCCTCATCTGGTGCCAAAAAGCTTGGGGAATAGCGCGTTTTCCGATCGTTAAGCTTTCATCCTCCAACCATATCCTACGGCTCCTATCTAAAGACGACAATTTAAAAGCCAAATCATTTTCAAACTGCTCTTGGGTGGGCTGGACTAATTTCCCGAGCGTTCCATAAGAAGAACCGCAATGCTGGGCAAGTTCTTCCAGATCGATCACCTGTTCGCCAAGTGATTTTAACTGATTTAGCATTCTTGTTTTGCCAGAACCCGTCATGCCGCCCAGTACGCAAAGTTCGGCTGCGGTTTCAAATTGTTGTAAGACCCATTTCCGGTAGTGTTTGTAACCACCTTCTACCAAATACACCTCGAAGCCGTACAAATTAAGTGCCCAAGCCATGGCACCGCTTCTCATGCCGCCGCGCCAGCAGTTTACGGCAACTTTTTTCTGCGGAACCATTTCCAATGCTTTTCGGATAAAACCAGACCACTTATTACCCGTCAAATCAAAACCTAAAAGGATTGCGTCCTCCCTGCCCACCTGCTTATAAGTGGTGCCAACCCTTGCCCTTTCCTCGTTATCAAACAAAGCCAAATTAAAAGCACCAGGAACATGCCCTTGTAAAAATTCTGCAGGGGTTCTAACATCAGCCAGCGGAACAGGATCGGATAGCTGCATAAACTGATCTATAGCAATCGAATGGATCATTTTTTGATTTTGTTAGATCAAAGGAGGTGATTATTTCTTACTCTTATCAAGAAAACAATTCAAGTTTTATTTTTGACAGAGCTGAAAACAAAAAAGACCTTAAATGTGCGTTTAACCACATTACCCTTAATGCGTATTCTTGACCAGTTGTTAAATGTTTCCTCTAATTCGTTTGCTAAAAGATTGGTAACGCCCAATAATTGGTGCGCCTGTTTTAATCGGTCAACTGCACTTGCTGTATGCCGTATTTTGATAGCATGGCTATAGTTACGCATGGTAGCGTTAAGCGTGTTTTGGCAAACAATCCGAACAGGTGTAAAGGCTGCCATAATGCTACCGAAACCGTCGTGCGAGGTAGTTAAAAATAAATACTGCCCAATCAGGTCATCCCTTCCCACTTTGATATAATCAGGCAGTTTTGCGGTAATAAATATACGTTCCCCTTTGCCTAATGCCCCTGCCGTTTCGTACAAAATGCCCTCCTTTCCTCCTACTATGGCATCAAAAAACGCAAAAGCGTTTACATTTTGTACCACTTCATAGTCTTTGCCCACTACACCTAAAACCTCGTTGGTATCGGTGCGAACGGTAGCATAATAATTAGGGACTTCAATTTCAGGAACGGTTAAACCTGTGTTGCTGTTTTGGTTTAGGGTATCATAAGTAAACAAATGGCGCTTTTCTACCTGGTAGTTTAGCCCTGCATGGACGATTGCTTCTGCGCTTGTCGGGTGTTCGCTTATTATTTGCCCTAAGCCATGCCAGGCTTTTTCTTTGACTGAAAAGAAGCTGTTTTTGCTTGTTTGCCCGTTATAATTGATGTTGGTGCCATGGTTGTTTTAATTTAGTTCATTGTCGTTTAAGTCGTCTGTGTCCAGTTTGATGATCTCGGTTTCCAGTACCTGCACGTTTTTTGTGCTGCTTATGGAATATTCTGTTTCTGTTTCCAGTTCTTTGATCGCGTCCCTGATGCTTTGATGGCTGGTCTGTATGGTTACTTTAATAAATAAAAAAACGGTGTCTTTCATGTTATTAACTGTTATAGTAATTGATAAAATCGGTAAACTCTATTTGAAAAGCCGCGGGGTTTTCACCTGCTAACTGTTGTGCATAACCCTCCCAAAATATTTGGTTGGTCAGTTCGATAAATAATTCTAACTGCCTTAGATTTTAAGATTAATAGTACTTTAAACAACGCCCCCTGTTAGTGTTTTGGGAACAGGAGGCGTTTCCACTTAATGGGCTTAGGCAGGCAGTATGATACTTGCTTCGATTTCTGACAGTTTATCTACACACATGGCGTTGACCTGTTGCGCTACCGTCCAAATAATGACCGGGTTTTTAGTAACAAATTTCCTGCGGTTATCGTCCTCTATGGTCAAAACGCAACCCTGATAAACATTGCCGTCTGTTTCGTCGGTATCCTCTTTCAGTTCAATTTCAAAGGCATCCAGGTTGGTAATCGTTTCTAACAGCTTGTCGCGTTGGATTTTCCTGCGGTTCAGTTCTGCCACTAACTTTAAAGTTTCCTCTAAATTTAAAGTAGGTTTAACAGGTTTTGGCTCGGGCTGTGGAGTAACTTTCGATTCAGCTTTCGGTTGTTCTGCCTTTGGCGCTTCGGCTTTTGGTTGCTCTGCCTTTGGCTGTTCAAGCTGAACGTTTGATTCCTGCAATTTAATTGCTTTTTAATCTAATTCTTAGGAGTACCTCCGGGTTCACAATACCCTTTTATATCGATGTACCTTCAACTTTTTAAAATGCGACGGTGTTAAACCTGTTATCTTTTTAAATTGATTAGATAAATGGGCCACGCTGCTGTAATGAAGTTTATAAGAAATTTCGGTGAGCGACAATTCATCATAAACCAATAATTCTTTCACCCGCTCAACTTTATGTGTGATGATATAGTGCCCGATACTCATACCGACTGTTTCTGAAAACAAATTGGCCAGGTAGCTATAGTTATGGTTTAATTTTCCGCTTAAAATAATTAATTGGAAAAATTAATTTTTTCAGGCTCATCGTTATAATGGACAAGCTCTACAATATGCTTCTTTTATCACCTTAAAAACAGGAAAACCGATGCTTCTTTTATCGGTATAAAAATGTAAAACAGAATTTACAGGCATAAAAGAAGCATTATAAATTTTCTGGTATAACTTTAAACAGGCTCTAAGTACCTCGCTGAATTGCAATAATTTAAAAGAGCTGTCGCACAGGTGTGAATAATGTAACTTATTGAGTAAGTTATGTAACTCTAAGCAGAAACAGAAGCCCACCTTTACGATGCTTATTGGTTGCCTTTGATCCTGCCTTAAAATATTCATTTCACCACAGGTTTTGAAAGCAAATCCATACAGCGTAACAACAAGGTGGACTATGAATAAAAAACCTATCGAACAAACATTGGACAGTACAGAAGTTGAAAAGGCCAAGTCGTATAGTATGGTTGAGATCATCGAATATGTGCCCAGTTCGGTTGTGATCAAAACGATCATCAAAAAATCTACAGGCAATATCAGCATGATGTCTTTCGATAGCGGCGAGGGCTTGACCGAAAAAATATCGCCATTTGACGCTTTTGTGCAGATCATTGAAGGTAAAGCGGAAATTGTTATTGACTGCGTTTCCAATTTTCTTAATACCGGCCAGGGGATTATCATACCTGCGCACCTTTCGAGTTTCATCAGGCCTAACGGGCGTTTTAAAATGATCCAAACTGTTATTAAAAGCGGCTATGAATAGGAATTTACACACTAATAAAAACGGCTCATGAACGAAGAAAACCATATATCTACCTTATTTCTGGATATCGGAGGCGTTTTGCTCACGGATGGCTGGGACCGCAATTCACGTAAAATGGCCGCAAAAACATTCAAACTCGATCATGACGATATGGAAGAGCGGCATCATCTCAATTTTGAAACTTATGAACTGGGCAAGATGACCCTGGACAAGTATTTGGACCGCGTTATATTTTATCAAAATCGAAATTTTTCAGCGGACGAGTTCAAAACATTTATGTACCAGCAATCGCAGTCCTATCCCAAAATGATCGAACTGATCATTCATTTAAAAAAGGAATACGGCCTGAAAACCGCTGTCGTCAGCAACGAAGGCCGGGAATTAAACGAGTACCGGATAAAGAAATTTAAGCTCAGTGATTTTATAGACTTTTTTATTTCTTCTTCCATTGTGAATTTAAGGAAGCCGGATACCGATATTTTTAGTTTAGCGTTGGATATTGCGCAGGTAAATGCAGGCGAAAGTATTTACATCGACAATCAGCCCATATTTGTGGAGATTGCCGAAGGATTTGGGATGAAAGGCATCTGCCATACCGATTACGGTTCAACATCTACAAAATTACAAGCCTTCGGATTAAACCTTATACCTGCTGCTTATGAATAGCCCCGCAAAAGACTGTCTGCTCACCATAAACGGTGGTTCTTCAAGTATAAAGTATGCTTTATATGAAATTAAAGATACGCTTAATCAATTACTTTCAGGTGAGATGGAAGGCATTGGAACTGGTAAAGCCAAGCTCAGTTTTATACACTTAAAAAAAGCACAAGATCATCATCTTGACATTCCTGTTGCCAACCATACCGAAGCCGCAGAGTGGCTTGTTACCTGGCTTGAAAAGGAAACTGATTTTATCAGGATAAAAGCAGTAGGCCATCGGATCGTGCAGGGTTTGGAGCATAGCTCGCCTGAGAAAATCACCGATAAATTATTAATGGAACTGAAAGCCATCAGCGCTTACGATCCCGAACACTTGCCTGCCGAGATCAAATTGATCGAAGTATTTAGAAAACATTATCCCGACTTAGATCAGGTAGCCTGCTTTGACACTTCATTTCATACCGCAATGCCAGACATCGCCAAACTAATACCTATCCCCAAAAAATATCGGGACAATGGCATCAAGCGATATGGTTTCCACGGCATCTCTTATTCATACCTCATGGAAGAGTTTGAAAGGATTGAAGGTACAAAAAAAGCAAAAGGAAAAATCATCATTGCCCATTTGGGCAGCGGGGCAAGCCTCGCTGCAGTAAAAAATGGTAAAAGCATGGATACCAGTATGGGGTTTACCCCTGCATCGGGTTTAACGATGAGTACCCGTACCGGCGACCTTGATCCGGGGGTAGCCTGGTATTTGATGAAATTTGAAAAACTTACGCCCGCAGAATTTAACCATTTAGTTAATCACGAATCAGGATTATTGGGCATATCGGGGACTACGGCCGATATGCAGCAGTTACTCAAAACGCAGCATGAAGACCAACGGGCTGCTGAGGCAGTCGGTTTTTTTTGCTACCAGTGTATCAAATGGATAGGTGCATTTACCGCCGTACTTGGCGGTTTGGACACGTTGATATTTTCGGGCGGTATTGGCGAACATGCGCCGGAAATACGGGAGCGGATTTGCAGCGGGCTCCAATTTTTAGGAATTGAACTGGACGGAACAAAAAACATAAAAAACGAGGCAGTCATTTCAACCAATGCCAGTAAGCCCTCCATTTGGGTGATCACCACCAATGAAGAATTAATGATCGCAAGATCAGTAGGTACTACTTTGAATTACAACATTAAACAATAAATAAAATGGAATCAGTATTGATCAACCCCGAGGTTGAAACATTATCACCGGAGTTATTAAGAAAAATGAACGCCTACTGGCGGGCCGCTAATTATCTTTCTGTCGGTCAAATTTATTTGTATGATAATCCGCTGTTGAAAGAGCCGCTGAAGTTGGAACATGTAAAGCCGATCGTGGTGTCCCATTGGGGCACGACGCCCGGTCAGAACTTCATCTATGTGCACCTGAACCGGGTGATCAAGAAGTATGACCTGGATATGTTCTACGTTGCCGGCCCCGGCCACGGCGGCCCGGCAATCGTGGGCAACGTTTATCTCGAAGGCACCTGGAGTGAGGTTTATCCGAACGTCACCCAGGACGAAGCCGGCCTGAAACAATTATTCAAGCAATTCTCCTTCCCCGGAGGCATCTCGAGCCATGTCGCACCAACTACCCCTGGATCGATTCACGAAGGCGGCGAGTTGGGTTACTCGCTCAGCCATGCTTTTGGCGCAGCGTTCGACAATCCAGATCTGACCGTGGCCTGCGTGATTGGGGACGGCGAAGCGGAAACGGCTTCTCTGGCGACCGCATGGCAATCCAATAAGTTTCTCGATCCAAAGACCGACGGAGCGGTACTGCCGATCCTGCACCTCAACGGCTACAAGATCAGCAACCCGACCGTGCTGGCCCGCATCGAGCATGAGGAGTTGGATCAATTCCTAAGGGGCTGCGGCTGGACACCTTACTTTGTGGAAGGGGATGAGCCGGAAAAGATGCACGAACTGATGGCCGCCACCATCGATAAGGCCATCGAGGATATCAAACGATTCCAAACGAATGCACGAAACAACAACGATATAACCCGGCCGCGCTGGCCAGTGATCGTCCTCAAATCGCCCAAAGGCTGGACAGGGCCAAAGTTTGTCGACGGTCTGCAAATTGAGGGAACATTTCGCTCCCACCAGGTTCCGCTTCTGGTCGATCCCCAGCATCCCGATCACGTCAAACTCCTTGAGGAGTGGATGAAGAGCTACAAGCCTGAGGAACTCTTCGATGAAAAAGGACGGTTCATGACAGAATTGGCCGAGCTGGCGCCGAAGGGTACGCGCCGGATGGGTGCCAATCCGCATGCTAACGGCGGCATTCTTCTGCACGATCTGCGGATGCCGGACTTTCACGATCATGCGGTAACGGTGACCTCACCGGGTTCGGTGCAGATCGAAGATACGCTGATCCTGGGCTCGTTCCTGCGCGATGTTGCCAAACTGAATCAGGACAAGCATAATTTCCGTGTTTTCGGTCCCGATGAGACAGTCTCGAATCTCCTGCAAGCGGTTTTCGAGGTGACGAATCGTCAGTGGGATGCGCGTGAATTTAGCAACGACGAGTTTCTCGCGCGGGAGGGCCGTGTACTCGACTCGATGCTGAGCGAGAACCAGTGTGAAGGCTGGCTGGAAGGTTATTTGCTGACCGGAAGGCATGGACTCTTCAACAGCTATGAAGGATTTATCCGCATTATCGATTCAATGTTCACCCAGCACGCCAAGTGGCTGAAGGTATGCCGGGAATTGCCTTGGCGGCGCGATATCTCTTCGCTGAACTATCTCCTTGCCTCGCATGTATGGCAGCAGGACCACAACGGCTTTACACATCAGGATCCCGGCTTTCTGGACCATGTGATCAATAAAAAGGCCGATATCGTGCGCTGTTACCTTCCAGGCGACGCCAACTGCCTTTTGTCCGTCTTCGATCATTGCCTGCGGAGCAGAAACTACGTCAACGTAGTGGTTGCAGGAAAGCACGCACTGCCGCAATGGTTGACCATGGATGAAGCAGTGGTGCATTGCACGGAAGGGCTGGGCATCTGGCAATGGGCCAGCAACGACCAGGACAGCGAGCCGGACGTGGTGATGGCCTGCTGTGGAGACACTCCGACACTGGAGATTCTCGCCGCCGTCTCCATCCTTCGCGAACATCTGCCCGAGTTGAAGATTCGCGTGGTTAATATCGTCGACCTCCTGAAGCTGCAGCCCAGCACGGAACACCCGCACGGGCTGACCGAAAAGGATTACGACTCCCTCTTTACGAAAGACAAGCAGATCATCTTCGGTTTCCATGGTTATCCGTGGCTTATCCATCGGCTGACCTATGCCCGGACAAACCGCAATCTCCATGTCCGCGGCTATAAAGAAGAGGGCTCGGTCACTACGCCCTTTGACATGAGGGTACAGAACGACCTGGACCGCTTCCACCTGGTGCAGGACGTTGTCGATCGTGTACCCAATCTCGGTTCCAAGGGCGCCTACCTGAAGCAGCAGATGCAGGACAAGCTCATCGAACACAAACACTACATTAACGCCCATGGCCAGGATATGCCGGAAATCCTGAACTGGAAGTGGAGCAGCAACCAATGATTATTGAAAAACTGATAGATACCGCCCAGGCCCTGGTTTCCGACAACAAGGGCCTGCTGGCCATGAACGAAAATGTTAGAACCTGAAATAAACGCCTTGCAGCACAAGGCATACCGCAAACCATAGAAATGCGGCGCAAGTACCGGGAACTAATTGTTACTGCGCCCGGTCTTAACGAAAGTATCAGCGGAGCTATACTATTTGATGAAACCATCCGGCAGAAAAAAGCAGATGGTACACCATTTATTAAAGTGCTTATGGATGCGGACATTATCCCTGGAATTAAAGTAGATGTTGGTGCCAAGCCATTAGCGGGATTTCCCGGCGAAAAGGTAACGGAAGGACTTCGTGCCTGGCTTGCCAAATACTGGATGATGGGAGCTCGTTTTGCCAAATGGTGCGCCGTAATCGCTATAGGAGATGGCCTGCCAAGCCGCGGATGTATAGAAGCCAATGCACACGATTGGCCCGCTACGCTGCGTTGTGCCAGGAAGCGGGTCTGGTTCCGATTGTTAAACCAGAGGTGCTGATGGATGGAGGACATACTTTAGAACAATGCCTTGATATAACCACCAAAGTGCTTCACATCGTATTTGACCAACTTCACAAACAGCATGTTTCATTGGAAGGTATGCTGTTAAAACCTAACATAATATTGCCTGGGTTGGACTCAACGGTTCAGGACCCTGTTGACACTGTGGCCGAAGCCACTGTAAAATGCCTGTTAAAAGCAGTGCCTACGGTTGTTCCGGGAATCGCGTTTTTATCAGGCAGGTAATTTGCCGAATCCGCTTTGGCCCGCTGAATGCAATGAACAAGCAGTATAAAGACCTTCCATGGCCACTTACATTTTCGTTCGGCCGGGCACTGCAGCAACTGGCTTTAGAGATATGGCTGGGTGATGATTCAAACATACATGCGGCCCAAAAAGCATTATATCACCAAGCTAAGTGTAACAGGGCAGCTCGCATGGGTCAGCATAATGGCATGATGGAGCATGCGTTTTGAGCGAAAGTAAATTTCTATCTTCTGAGTTCGACACTTAAAAGATGGTTGAAGACAGAGACTACCTTTAAGGCTGTTGGCTTCTTTATCACAGACGAAAATAAAGGCAAAATTCAACAACTATAGGGGCAGGTGGTGCTTAAAGCAAGTATTGTAATTGATACTTAAAGGGTGTAAATTCAACTGTGTCATATAAAGAATTAATCATGATTTTTAACTTTAAGACCCAGAGAGATGAACGAGAACGAACACAAGGGTTTTGATTTTGAGCGTTTCAAGGCAGAAGCGATTAAAGGGATATATGCGGGCAAACCGCTGAACGGTGAAAAAGGGATCTTTGCACCCTTATTAAAGCACTTTTTAGAATCGGCACTGGAAGGTGAACTAGAAGCGCATTTGCAGGAAGGAAAAGCAGACGGGATAGCTAACCATCGTAATGGCAAAACCAGTAAAAAAGTAAAAAGTATTTCAGGAGAGTTTGAGTTGGAGACCGGGCGCGACCGCATAGGAAGTTTTGAGCCGCTGGTGCTTCCCAAGCGTCAGGTGATTATCACCAAAGAACTGGAAGAAAAAGTTATAGGGCTTTACAGTCTTGGCCTGAGCACCCGTGACATTTCCAAACACATAAAAGAGCTGTACCAGATGGACATCTCTGCCAGCACCTTGTCTTCGATCACCAATAAGGTCATACCAGCGATGAACGAATGGCGTGCACGTGCATTGGAACCGGTTTATGCTTTTGTTTACTTAGATTGTATGCACTACAAGGTCCGTGAAGGAAGCGGCGTGGTTACCCGGGCGGTTTACAATATCCTTGGCGTTTCGCTGGACGGCAAAAAGGGACTGCTGGGCATGTATTTATCTGAGGGTGAAGGCGCAAGGTTTTGGTTGGCCGTTTTAACCGATCTAAAAAACCGCGGGATGCAGGATATGCCGGTCGCCTGCGTGGACGGGCTGAAAGGTTTTACCGAGGCTATAGCTGCCATTTTTCCGAAAACTGAGGTGCAGACCTGTGTCGTCCATCATCTCCGTAATAGCCTTCGTTATATTGCTGAGAAAGATAAGAAGCCTTTTATGGCTGATCTTAAACCCTGTTTACCAGGCATTAACTAAAGAACAGGGCTATGAAAACCTGATCGCCCTGGACGAGAAATGGGGGTAAAAAATATCCCGTTCCGATTTCCTCCTGGTACAATAACTGGGAAAACCTGTCTACCTTTTTCAAGTTTGATGCCCATATCCGCAAGGTGATCTACACCACTAATTCGAAGGGTTTTACCGGCAGGTTAGAAAGGTAACTAAAACAAAAAGTGCTGTTACTTCGGATAATGCCCTTTTGAAACTCGTCTATCTGGTGGTGCAGAACATATCCGAGAAACGGACCATGCCACTGCACAACTGGAACCTAACACTATCACAGCTTTTTATTATGTTTGAAGACAGGATCAAACTTTACTTGCAAAACAACTAAAAAGTAATGCTGAAACAATTCAATTTACACTACCGTAATTTGCTTCCGGTGCCTTTATACTGTTCTGCCGGGCCAACGCCAATGAACCATAGATAAGCCATTACTTGTTTTGGCTGTTTTGTTTTTATCTTGCTTTCCCGGTCAAGGGCATTTTTAATGCCATCGAAGCCAATAGCCCTAAAGATCAGTTTTAAATCAAGCCAGACCGCTTTGAGTGATGTTCTTTTTTCATGCGGATACAAAACCAATGCACAAGCTGTTCTGTCGTTTGAAAGCCAGACATTTCCAAACAGCGAACACATTTCAAAAGAATAACCCATCAACGCGGCAATACGTCCTAACCTTTTGTCATCCTGCCGGACGATATAATTAACGCTTTGATTGGTTTCAAAGGAACGGGTAAGTATTTTTATTACTGAAGTTCTGTCCGACGATGCTGCTTTAATCATAAAAATGTAAAAGGTAATCTGTTCCATGTTTTGTATTCGGGAATGGAAAACAAGAAGGGCAAGATCGGTTAGATAATTATGAAGTTGTTTAAACTTTCAGGCTCCGTTTAATTTGAAGGATAAAGAAAATACCCATACTTCTTTTACCGGGTAAAAATTGGTGTTTGCATCCATTTCAATAAATCAAAACCAATAGCCAAATTTTTAGGTGATAAAAGAAGCATCAACCCAGAAAAGAGTGCCAGAAAAAAAGTTTAAACAACTTCTATTATAGTATTAAGAGCCTGTTTAAATTTATATCTGAAAAAGTTATAATGCTTCTTTTAACACTAAAAAATTAGTATTTGTATCGTATTTTCGTAGCCTGATGTTTTTTATGCGATAAAAGAAGCATAAAAAACAGCATGAATGAGATTTTGGTTTCTATAAATTTATAACAGGAACACCTGCGCAATTTAAAACCAGACTATTGACTTGCAGCTTTATTAACAGGGTAGCCATTAATTTTTCTTTTCCGTCACATATCATCATGTGCCGGGAGTTTGTTCCCCTGTACGCCCACGCCGTCAATATGTACCAGCCTGCCGCCCATATCACCCGTAACTGCTATGGTATAAGATGCAGTTGCCAACAACAGCAGCACAATTATTTCAGGAACAATCTTCCGCTTGAGGAAAAAATGGCTCACAATCTTAGCCAGTGCGGCAACGCCGCTGACCCATACGGTGTAGTTGGCATATTGTTCGTGCTTTTCAAAAGTTGCGCGGGTAACAGGGTCGAGCAGCGACAGGTTAGGATCGCCGCCATGAAAAATACCGGCCGACAGGTAAGCGCCGATAAACCCTATCACTACCAATACCAGTGTAACCCAACTCAGTTCCCGCCTAAATACCATAAATGATATGATCTGACCAATGAATGCCAGCATTAAAAAAACTATCGGGAAATGTACTACCATCGGGTGTAGCTTGGGAAAATCCGCCATCGTACCGCTATTGTGCGCTGCCGGATAAGCAGAAGACAAGGCTACCGTCGCCGAATCTTTATGGCCTTGTGAAAAAGCCGCAGTTGTAATGAACAAACAAATGCTGATGCAAAGGATACAGTTGGGCGATTTTAGAAAACTTTTCATATTGAATATATTTAGAAAATGGTTTAAAATTCATTCAGCATATTTTTTTATGCTTATTTTATCCTATAAAAAGTATTAATATTTCTATGCTTTTTGTAAAAGTCCGATACAAAAAAGATTTTTTAAGTGATAAAAGAAGCAGGTGGAACAATTCCCATTTATCAATAGGTTATTGTCAAGCCACCTCCTAATCCCATGTCGCTGTCATAATGGGTAGACAAGTTGAAATATTTGGTAATGATGTAACGTATACCGAGGGCATACTCCTTGTCCGTATTAAGCATGAAGTTGGCGCGAAGACGTGGTGATATCGGAATATCTTCCCGCATTAGCTGAAAGCGCAATTTACCATACAAGTCAGCGCGAAACTCTGATAGGATGTTCATAGGCAATAAATACTGGATACCTGCCGTCATTGTGCTGCGGTTATTTTTATTGCTTAACTGACCAAGCCAATTGTATCTGTCGCTGCCAAAAATGTTACGCCCCATTATTCCTTTCATTATTTCTTCACCATTCGGGCCTAATTTTTTATAGTGATAATCATAAC
>JAABUT010000280.1_pt1 | contig 93152 bp, 75 predicted proteins | sample 5559281 | NCBI WGS metagenome assembly JAABUT01 (sample SAMN10711880, study PRJNA513359) | rock metagenome | isolation source: Antarctica rocks | place: Antarctica: Victoria Land, Ricker Hills nord | collected 2016-01-04 | reverse complement strand
AAAGTAGCTATCAATATCCTAAAAAATGATAAAACAAAGAACATTAGCATCAGAAGAAAAAAGAACATCGCCGCATGGGATCTTAAATATTTACTTATGCTCCTGAATTTTTAATGCGTTTGCCCTGTTATACAAGCTCTTATATTTTTAATTATCATACTTTAAATTTATATTCGTCGGATTTTTTACAGTAAATGAATATGGCGAAAGTAGTGAGGTGGTGAAAGTAGTGAGGGTGATATTTTGAAATATTAAAATATTATTACTTTACCCTATGATTAAAGATTACTTTTCCTTGTTGCGTGTTTCCCATTACACTAAGAACCTTTACGTGCTGCTGCCCCTCTTTTTTTCGGGGGAAATCCTAAACCAGGTAAAGCTTTTGGAATGCGTGCCCGTGTTTATTTCGTTTTCGCTCATCGCAAGTGCGGTCTATATTTTCAACGACATCATGGACCTGGCCTATGACCAAATGCACCCGGTCAAAAAAAACAGGCCGGTCGCCTCAGGTAAAGTCCCAAAGTTCAATGCCTATGTTTTGTCCGGTTTGCTTTTTATCACCGCCTCTTTTGTTGCATACACAGTTTCCATGCAGTTGCTGCTTGTTGTCCTGGGCTACTTTTTTTTGAACATAGTTTATTCCCTAAAGCTCAAAAACATTGCCCTTGTTGACGTGACGGTAATCAGCATTGGCTTTAATTTAAGGGTCCTTGCCGGCGGCCTGGCAAGCAACATTGTGGTCAGCAAATGGCTCATCATCATGGTTTTCCTTTTGTCGCTGTTCCAGGCGCTTTCCAAAAGGATGGACGACTTGTACCTGCTTGCCAAAGACCCCAACAACCAGGTCAGGCGGTCCATCCACGGCTACAACATAGAATTTTTGCAGATAGTGCTGTCCATGCTGACCGGTGTTTTGTTGGTTTGTTACATCATGTACATCATATCCCCGGAAATCGTCTTACGGCTTGGTGAAAACTCTTATTTTACAACCTTATTTGTCTTGTTGGGGCTGCTGCGGTACCTGCAACTTACTTTTGTGAAAAAAACAAGCGGCTCGCCGGTCAAGATCTTAACACATGACCGTTTTATACAACTCAGTATTTTATTCTGGCTAATAAGTTTTGCGCTCCTAATCTATTTAAAATGAACCGAAATATAATTGGAATTTTTGTTGGTACAACTATTTTATATGCTATTTTATCGTTGATTTTTGCAGTAAATGGTTACCCTGGTTTCAGGCAAGATGCTATTTGCTTTTTGCCAACATCCTACTTTATTAATCATCAGCATCAATTGATAAACCCTCTCTATGATGCTGGTGTTGATCCTGTTACCCATAAATTCCTGTTTTATCCTCCATTGTTTCCTTATGTGGTTGCAATAATTTCCAATCTACTTCCTGCAAGCTATAGTCCAATTCATGTTGCTTTAACCCTTATAGACATTTTCAGTATTACAATTATACTTATCAGTACTTACATTTATATTAAAAAAAATATTAAAAAAGAACATTTTATACTGTATCCATTTTTAGTAGCTTGGATAATTGCTTTATTTTCTTTTCATGGAATATATGAAGGAAGACCAGAAACCCTTTCAGATTTTTTTATTGCCTGCTTTTTATTAAATAACATTTGCAGGCCAAAGGATATTTCTAATTTTATTAACGGATTGTTAATTGGTCTAAATGCAATTACATCTCCAATATCAACACTTTACTTGATTATAATTACCATTGGACTCTTGTTTTATTTTAACAATTTCAAAGTAAAGCCTATCATACAAACAATATTAGGCTTTATATTGGTATTTGCCTGTTTTACGTTGTTATACCCTTATCATCTGATAGATTTATTTCATGGACTACTAAAACATTCACATAACGTGGTAGTGAACAGAGCTAATTCTGGGACAGACAGGTTAAGTTGGTTTAAGGGTATTTATATTATGACTCCATTTCATACTTTTGCCGGAGTTAGTTTTTTAATTTCTATTTGCTATATTTTATATTTACTAATAAAACAAAAAAAAACCGCGACAATTTTTTGCATTTTTCTATTAATGGCATTAATATATTATTTTGCATTTAAAAACGTGCTGATGTCATATAATATGTATGTATTATCATCTTTATATATATTTTTCTTGCTTGTGCTATTTATTGATGTACTTAACAAAAAGATTTTTGTAAACCATATAAATACTTCATTTTGGATTTTACTGATACTTTTTTTTATTAATTCACTTGGATTTTTTCGTATAGCTTTAGTATTTTTTAGTACTCAAGACAAAAAAGTATCTTTTAATAATTTCAGAAAAGACTTTGATGTTCTATGTAAAAGGACAAACAAAAATAAAAAAATCTTTATCAGTTTTTCACTTTTCCCGTATTGTATAGATAAAGCCAGCTATATTACTTCTTATACGACTATTACTTCTTATGAGTCTTGGAAGAATCCATCCATTCAATTCATTATGTTACAACAAAGTAATTCTGGTCAAAGTGCGCCTCTAGAAATACCCGGTTATAAATTAATTAAAAATGGATTTATCCCGGAACATCCAATGTTTGAAAAACTTCAAATTGGCAATACCTATCCTTGGTATCAAACAGCAATTTATGAACGCAAGTAGTAATGTCAATGTTTTTATTAATGATAATTAACAACATGCAGTATATTTTTTAGTACTTTTATTCTTTTTGAAATTGTTTTTTTCTATAAAAAAGTAGCATTAAAAAACCAAAAAAACAAATAGGTTTCCATCGCTCATCAAGAGCACACTATCAAGTAGAACCGATGTTTTGCATAGTTCAATTTTTACCTAGTGCTTTTAGAAGATTACGAAAACTACAACGTTCTTCTATCGTCTTTATTAAATTAGCTTTTTCGAAAAAGCACCTGTCAAAACAGATGGATCAAGATGCCCTGTTATTGGTTCGAATACATAGGGGCAGAAAAGGGAACAACTATATCTTCTACAATCTGGTAAAATGCATAAATAAAGTTTAGCTGGGATTAAAATCACTTGTAAACACATAAAATGTTACAAAACTACAGGATAAATAGTATTTTTGCTTCAAAATAGATGCCTCATGGCTTATATTTTTGATAGATTAATTACAATAATGAACTTTTTCTGAACCCTCTATCCACAAATAAATAAATGCAAACCAAATATATAACCAGTAAATTGACATGAATGAAGTAGTTTTATTAATATTATTTAATCATAAGTATGAATCGAACCTTGAACGATTAAGACAAATATATGTTGGTAGGTTTAGCAATGTTTATTTTATTATGCCATTTTACACAGGTGTTGATAAAGATGTTATTTGTGTATATGGTAATTCCTTTTTTTTTCAGAGTTATATTGCACAAGCATTACAAAGAATAAAAAAAGATGAGTTTAAACATTATATAATTATAGGCGATGACCTTTTATTAAACCCTGCTATTAATGAAAAAAATTACCAATCTGAATTCAATTTAGGGACTGATACAGGCTTTATTCCTGAAATATTTATGCTAGGTAATTATAAAGAAAAGCCTCGATTGATGATGAGTGGGTTTGATAAGTGGGTTTGGAACTATAATGCATTAAGTTTTAATTACAAAAACCAAAGCGGTATTGAAGTAGAAAAAGAATTACCAACAGAAGAAGAAGCTTTAAAAGCTATTGCTTCCCATGGTTACTCTTTTAATCCGCTATTAAACAAAAATCAATTTATAGATTCTGCTCCACAAGTAAGAAATATATTTCAGATGAAAAATATATTTGCGAATGTTAGGATTATAATGTTCTGGCTTAAAAATTATATAAATTTCTCTTTGAAGAATAAAAGGACACTAAAATATCCGATGGCAGGATCGTACTCTGATATTGTAATTATTCCTGCTGCATCAGTTAGCTTTTTCACTCACTTTATAGGAGTATTCGGAGCATTAAATTTATTTGTAGAAATTGCAATTCCTACCGCCCTTATGCTCTCAACAAAGGATATAACTCAGGAAAAGGATCTGCGTAAAAAAGGAAATACATTTTGGGGAAATGAGGAATTTCAAGCTATCAAGGATAAGTATAATAGTAATTTAGAAAATTTATTCACACATTTTCCAGATGACGTTTTATATATACATCCTGTTAAACTTTCTCAATGGAAATAATAATATTAAACTGTGTGATTTTTTAACTCTAAGTAATAATATTTATACTACAACTTCTAAAGACTAATAAATACATTAATGAAAAATCCTAAAAGTGAAATCCATCTTGCTTTATCGTTTGATGAGATTTATCTCACTCCTTTTTATGTTCTCCTAACTTCCATTTTTTTTAATAACAAAGGAAGCAACATTATTGTTCATGCCATTGCAACAGGAATTGATGATCTGGAGAAAAAGAAAATTTTAGAATATGTGAAGTTGAATCAAGGAGAGATTCATTTTTACGATATAGATAAATTCTATGAAATAGAATTTTTGAATACGCCTTATTTAAAATCTACTGATTTAACTATTGCTACTTTTTATCGTTTATATTTCCCTTTTTTGTTCCCAGAAAACATTAAAAAATTGCTTTATATTGACGTTGATACGGTTGTAATTGACCGTCTGGAAAGCTTTTACGAAACCAATATTAGTCCTTTTCCGGCAGGTGCTGCACAAGATATCGCCATGTTTCGTAATAATGATCCTATACTACTTAAAGTAGGGGTTGAAAAAGAAAATTATTTTAATGCAGGCGTACTACTAATAGATGTAGAGCAATGGAAAAAACAAAAAGTTTCGGAAAGAGCTTTGCAATTTATTACAGACAATCTGGATATTTTAAAGTATCCTGATCAGGATGCATTGAATCATGTATTAAAAGATAATTATTATAAATTTAGTAACTTATACAACTTTTGCTGGGATGATATATCTATAGATTTGCCTAAAAAGGAGATTTTAAAAAATAAAATAGTCATCATTCATTATACGGCAATTAAACCATGGAAAGCTTTAAACTATAACAGGCTTAGATCCTATTATTACTATTATTTAAAAAAGTCACCCCATGCTAATCGTAAAAAATATACAGACTTTAAATGGACAAAGAGTTGCATCAAGGAATTTATAAAGATTAGGATACGTGAGTTTTACTTAGATCATACCTGGATTAGGAATATTTGGAAAAAAATCAAACCTTAAGATTCAAGTTTTTCATCCACTATTTAGTTTTGTAGGTTAACTCTTCAGCAAACTTTGTATTCCTGTTTAATGAAATTAAAGTTATAAAAATATCAATATTCTTTTTTCATAAAGTTACTGACGCAACTATTATTATGGCTTTAATAGGTTCTTGGATTTCTAACAAATCAAAAAGTTATAACATTATTAAACACAACATGAAATCTCCAAAGTTATGTTAAATACCAGTTATACTATTAAAAAGTAAGTGTCATTCTGCTAATTTTATTGATTGATAGCTAATTGTTATCATAGAATTAAATATGTTTCTGATTCTTGTTTTTATTTATTTATTTTTTGCTAATGATTCAACTTTATGAAGAAATATAAAATGCTTTTTTTATCAGAGTCTGATCCTTTGGATAAAAGAGCCTGGTCGGGTACGCTGTATCACATGCATCATCAGTTATGCAAATATTTTGAGGTTACAAATACAGGCCCTATACCTTACTTATCCGTTTTTTGGGAATGGGCCTTTAAAATATTTGCATCTATAAACCATAGAATATTCAATAAATATTATGATACTGGCCATTCTAAATTAGTGGGCAGATTAAACTTGAAAAAAATAAAAGATCAAGTTTATGGAGACTATGATTTTATTTATGCGCCTATTGCATCCAGGGAATTAAGTCAGGTTAAAAAATTAAAAACCCCTATTTTATATGCTTCAGATATTACGTTTGATCTGATCAAAGAAAAATATGGTTTTGAAATGCTTTATAAATTTTCTTTTAGGGAAGGGGATGAAGTAGAACGATTAGCTATAAACAAGGCAACCTTTTGCTTATATTCTTCAGATTGGGCGGCTCAATCTGCCATAAATACTTATGGTGCAAAACCTGCTCATGTATTTGTAGTCCCGTTTGGTGCAAATATAAGCACTATGCCAGATTATAATCCTCAAGAAAAATTAATGTTTAAAACTTTAGAGATTTTATTTCTTGGAGTAGATTGGGTCAGAAAAGGCGGCGACATGGTTTTAAAAACGTATCAATTATTAAAAGCTCAGGGCGTTGATGTCCATTTGACCATTTGTGGTTGTGTTCCGCCGATAGATTTAAGTTATACGGATATTACGGTTATTCCTTTTTTAAATAAAAGCAATAGTGATGATGTTAAAGCATTTAATGAATTGTTAACCAAAACACAGTTGCTATTTGTACCATCAGAGGCAGAAGCTTTTGGCATTGTATTCTGTGAAGCTGCCGCTTATGGTATACCGGTAATCAGCAGGGATGCAGGCGGTATTTCTTCTATCGTTAAAAATGGCATTAATGGCTATTGCCTGCCTCCTGATGCCACAGAGCAGGATTATGCTGATGCTATTAATAAAATTGTGAATAACAAAGAGTTTTATATGCAATTAAGTGAGGCAAGCAGAAAAATGTACATAGAAAAGCTAAACTGGGATAGCTGGGGCAAAAGCGTATCTGATATTATGATAAATTATCTGGCTGACAATGTAAGTAAATCCTTTGGCTGACATCAAGAAGTCTTTTTCCACACAGTTTTAGAACATATACTTTCTGGGAGCTTTGCTGTTTATATCAAAAAACATTTACATCCTCTTATTTAAAATCATATATCAGAATGGTTATGAATTTACTTATGCAGGCTTACTGGCAAATTGTACTAAAAGACATCACCGCAAACTCATAATAACCCGTAGGGCAGGTACACGGGTAAAGCAGCATTCGTTAGATAATTATTATGATATTATTTAAGCTCTACTGTTTCACTCTGCATTTTTAGAATTCCATATTAAAGGCTTTACAACAAATACTTATTATACGGCTCCCTATCCAAAGGCAAATGTTATTAAAAATTGATAACTTTTAATAGATAATTATCGTTATACAGACAAATGGGGCTTCTTAATCTATGCAGCATAGAATTTTATTTCTTTCTAAGATAATTACAAATGCATATATAAACTTTATGAAAATATGGTTCACATATACTTGTATATGTTGCTGATTTACTTGGCCAAAGTATAACTTACAAAACAATCATTATAAATAAAACTATATCATTATTTAATAAAATACTATTGATGTTATTTGAATTTAAAGGCCACAATTACAACTCTAAACCTTCTATACAAGTTCAATTAATACATATATGAAAGGTTTCAGTTGGATATTATTATTACTATTATTATCTTGTAAATTAAATGCTCAATTAGTAACAAAAATTGACTGTTGCGCAGAAGTTGGAAATAAGGCTTTGATTATTATAAATGATAACAACACAACTTCAGCACCAGTAAATCCTTCTCCTTCTAATACTGCTACCATTACTAATAACTTTAATTTTACACTGAGTGCCTCTGCCAATACTTCTGCAGGCGTTTATAATTCAACCGGTGTATTAGTTCGCACTTTATGGAGTGGGGTTCATTGTGATGCAGGATGCTATACAGCCCAATGGGACGGCTTGCTGGACGACAATGCCACTGCTGCCCCTTTCGGTACTTATGCCATAAAAGTCCTGACAAACAATGTCCGGTATAACTGGTTGGGCGTGATCGGGAACACTGAATCAAGCTTCCAGGACAACGAATACACCCTGACCGAAGGCTTTTATGGTTTAGCTGCCACTAATGATTATATCTATCTTGCCTGCGGTGTGGCCGAGAAGGAGATCAGGCATGCCAAGGCATCGTTGTCCAACCTCGGTGCCATGTTGCCTGTAGTCCCTGGGGGCACAGGGATGAACGTCAGCAACGTTTGTACAGATGGCATCAACACTTATTGGGCAGGCAGCGATGATTACCAACCAGGGGACCCACAAACAGTACGCCCTTATTTTATTTTTGCCACCAAAAACACGGATGATTCACAAGTGTCTTTTAGTTCGGGAACATCTTTTACGAGTGGTACGGGCAAAACATACAGTAGTGCCATTGCAATGCAAAGAGGCGTACCTGCTGAAATTAACGGAATATCTTTAAGCGGTAATTATCTTTTCGTTTCCCGGTCTGCCATCAACCAGGTTCAAGTTGTCAATAAGACAACAGGCGCAGTAATCCAGACATTGACTATACAGTCGCCTTATAAAATAGCTTGTACAAATGACAGTAAAATCTGGATTGCAAAAGCAGCTTCTAAAACCGTTTTACCAGCTGCTTATGTTGCTGCAAACAGGGTGACAGGTACTGCATTTAGTTCTACGCCTTATTCATCTAATACAGCGGCAAATACACAGGACGGAAATTTTACGACCGCGTTTGGTTCGGCAGATGGGAACAATGGCTATGTAGGGATTGACATGGGAACGGCAAAAACAATAACCAATATTGCAATTGCGCCAGAGACCGGCAGTGCCGGACGTGTCAACGGAATGGTCATACAAGGCAGCAACACTTCTTCATCTACGGGTTTTGTCGATATTTATACCATTGCCACTACGCCTGCAGACAATCAATATACAGTTTACTCTTTTCCAAATTCGACGGCTTACCGGTACATCAGGGCAATAAGGCCTGGGGATTTTTGTAGTATGGCAGAGTTTGCCGTATTTGACGTTAACGCTGACCCAACACCTGTTGCACAGTTTGCCGTTAATACAGATGGCACCCTGACCGCAACAGGGGTTACGGTCCCTGCCGGTAAAACCGTGGCAATAGCCGTTTCCCCGGCAACAGGGGAGCTTGCGGTAGCCGACAACGACAATAGCCAGGTGAGGTTTTACAACCCTTCCGGCGTACAAACAAATGTATTAGGCCAGCAGGGCGGTTATGCCGCCAATGGGGCAGCGGTCACCTATGATAAATTTAAATTCTTTGACAACCGTGGCCTTGTGGGCAGGGCGGCAATTACCTTTCAACCTGATGGTAGTTTTTGGCTTTTTGATGCAGGCAATTACCGCGTGTTGCATTTTAATGCAGACAGGACTTATAAAGAACAGATTGCTTATGTCCCTTCTTTCAGGTCATGTGCAGTTGACCACAACAAGCCGACAAGTATATTTGCAGATGCTTTAGAGTACCAGGTTGATTATAGTAAAGTTGCAACTGATATACAGCATAGTTGGACATTAAAGAACAATTGGCAGACAAATACCGACTTAGACCTTTACCGTCAATTTGAATCGGTCACAACATTGCCGAACGGCCATACTTATGCAAAAAGTGAATCCAATGGCAAACTTTATGATTTGAGGCCGGCCGGTGCCGTATGGGTAGGCAATGTTTATGGCAGGGTTGAAGAAGACGGTAGTTTGCTGACCAGGGACTTCCCCAACCGCCAGAAAATAGTGGTCTATAAACAACCGTTGACTGGTTTTGACGGCAATTATATGCCAAAATGGGGCACAAGCACGGTCGTGGCCACCACACCGTCGATTGACCCCACTTCCCCGGTTTATTACGTAAACAATACGACCGGTACATCTACAAACCCCAACCATTACTTCTTTTACAACCCAAATTACGGATACAATTTTGGAGGTCCGGAATTAGGCAAATTATATCATTTAGGCTCAATTAAAACCGGAGGGAACACTTGGGAGTGGCAAACATCAAAAAGGTTTTCAGACTATAGCGGCCCTTATCCAACCGACGGGTTTTTTGCGGCAACGGGCGGCCATAGTGAAAATTGTTTGGCAAATGTCCAGGGAAGCAACATTTTCTGGCATGTCAACGATGAGTTGGGCGCATGGACAGAAGTATCGCGGACAAACCACTTTGATGAATCCGGCCTGTTTATAGGGCATTTTGGAAACGACAATACTTATGCGAGTTATACAGGGGACAAAAAGTTTTGGGCAGGCAACTCCTTTAAAACCGATGTTTTTACAGTAGGGAACAGGATGTTTTACATCTGCTGTGACGAAAGCAAACATGGCGGTGTCCATTTGACAGAGGTTTCAAACCTGTCTTCTATAAACAAACAATCAATGCCCGTAACGGTAAGCAAGGCCGTTACAACAACACAGGCCCCATCTGACCTAATGGCAAATGTCCCTTACAGATCTGATTTTTATGGTGGCCAGGGATGGACCGTGTTTCCTGCACAGGGCGATCCCGTAGGCACGGCATATCCAAGCTGGCAGGTCAGGACATCTGTCAGCACATATTTAAAAGACGATGTCGATATAGGCTTTTATGTTGACGGCGCACCAAGCACAATGGACAATTCCCACTATCTGACAAGGGGCCTGGGCACAAACAACACCAACAATTGGGACCTGACTGCCAATGTGCTTGTTTCGAGTGATAAAAACCGGGTTTATTTTGAGGTATTGGACGATCAGGGCAAGATACTGGCACAGTTAAGGTTCAATTTTTTAAACATAACAATTAACGGTATTTCAGTGGCAACAGGCAATGATTATGCTTCGTTCATATATATGTACACAAACTTTAAGAACATTGAGTTAAAAAACACGGGGGGTATTGTCACTTTCCAATATGGGCCGTTTCCAGCAGTAACGTTAAGCTCGCCTTTTGAAGGTGGCGCAAACTTTAGCAAACCTGCAAAATTCCGTATCAGGACGTTTGGCAGTGGCGCAGGCAACGGCAGCGGGGCTATTAAGGGGTTGAGGTTTAAAGTAATATAGTAAATAAATTGGACACTTTTTAAACATCATACCTTTTTAAATGAGGTTTTTTTTAGACTCTCCAAGTCCAAAGGCTCTAATTAATGTTTAGAAACTATGTACTTGATTTTCTATAGGTTAATTAATACCTATAACTTTTTATGGCAAAATTCGTATTAACAACTAATCAAAATAATTTACCATGTATTAAAACAACTTGTTTAGTAAACAATATACTATTACCTTTATCCAAAAAATCACGAATAAACATATGATTAAAATTAAAAAGCTGTTATACGGCATAGTTCTAACCATCCTGATCTCATCTTGCTCAACAAATAAAAATTTAATGTATTTTCAGGATGTAAATCGAACTGCTGTTACTGTAGAAAATGCAGAAGCATTTCACCCCGTTACTATACAACCCTTAGATGTTCTATCTATTAACATCAGTAGTTTAAACCCTGATGCATCTGCTGTATATAATCACGGAGTGGTTGGTGCCAATCCCACTACAGTTACAGGTTCAACTGACCAAGTTGGAGTAGCAAACGGGTATTTAGTTGATAATAACGGAGAGATACAATTGCCCATTTTAGGAAATGTTAAGGCGGCTGGTTTAAGTGTTCCAGAATTTAAACAAGCTTTAACAAATATATTAATAAAGTATTTGAAAGAACCCTATGTAACGGTAAACATTATTAATTTTAAAGTAACTGTTTTAGGAGATGTTGGTCGTCCCACAGTATTAAGGGTACAAAATGAACGTCTTACATTTACAGATGCCATCACTTTAGCTGGTGATTTAACGCAAACTGCTGAAAGAAATAATATTTTAATTGTTCGTGAACAAAACGGAAAAAGGCAGTATATTCCAGTTGATTTAACTACAAAAAACATATTTAATTCCCCTTATTATTATTTAAAAAATAATGATATTATTTATGTAACTCCTGGAAAGTATAAGTCTACATTGGCTACAGATAACCTTAGTAGGAACTTAGGGCTTTTAGGCTCTGTTATTTCTATAGTTTTGTTAGCAGTTACCCTGATCACGAGATAAAAATAATGGACAACGAACAAATACAGTACGACGACACTAATATTCAAACGGATAATTTTAACGGCTTAAAATATTTTTTATCCAGGTGTTTATACCACTGGCCGCTATTTTTAATTGGTGTTTTAATTACCACTGGTTTTGCCTATTATAAGTTGCGCTCTGAAAAACCTTCCTATGATACTAGTGCAAAGCTATTAGTCAATAATGGAAAACCATCCGGTGAAAGTTCAGCCTTAGAAAAATTAAATGTTACGGATGCATCCAAGGGAATCGACAACGAAATTGAAATAATAAAATCAAGGCCTGTGGTAGGCCAAACAGTTCAGGATCTTAGTTTATGGGTAAACTATGAAGAAGTTGGCAAATATTACCAAAAAGACGTTTATGCTACTGCCCCTGTCCGTTTTAAACTTCTTAATAAAGCAAAAATTACAGAAGATCAGGTTTTTGATATAATTGTTCTTGCCGGAAACCGGTTTGCATTAGTAAGGTCAGATGGAACCGTATTGAATGCATCTTTTGATAATATATTAAAAAATAGTTTTGGGGAATGGAAGTTGGATTCTACAAATTATTCAAGTAAATATATTGGTAAGAAAATAAGGATCACGTTAAATAATCCGACTGCTGTTGCAGGTACCTATCAGGGGAAAATAAAAATTGTTGCTGCAAACACCGGATCTAATCTGTTAGATTTAAGCGTTAGTGATGAAGTACCTGAGCGTGGAAAAGCTTTTTTAAACGCATTAATTAAAAACTATATCAATGCAACTAAAGAGAACAAAAACCAGGCAACTGCTAATGCATTAAAATTTTTAAACGATAGGCTTGCAACAATAACACAGGAGCTAAATGATGCAGAAAAAAAAGCTGCCGGTTATAAAAGCACTAATAAATTTACAGATATTTCTGCTAAAGGAGGCACTTATTTGGGAAATGTTAATTCTAATGATGCTAAATTAGCTGAATTAAACATTCAATTAGATCTGCTGTCAGGAATAGAAAATTACGTAACTTCAGCACGTAATGACGATAATGTTCCGGTAACAACTGGTATAACAGATCCTAGTCTTGGTGCTTTAGTAGGGCAATTATCTACCGTTATACAGCAAAAAAATAAATTGTTGGCAACTACGCCTGAGAGCAATCCGATCTTTGACCCGGTTAATAAGCAAATTAAATCTTTAAAAGATGCGATCAAAGAAACGATCCGTGGAGTCAGGTCTTCATTACTCACTACTAAAAGACAATTAGAATCCAACAACTCCCAATATGAATCATCCTTTAAAGAGGTACCGGCTCAGGAAAGGGAATTTGTAAGTATGACGCGCCAGAAATCACTTAAAGAAGATCAATATCTTTATTTATCACAACAGCGTGAAACTATTGCCTTAAATTATGCATCCACACTTTCTGATGTACAAATTGTTGATGAACCCCATGATGCGGGCCTTACACCTTCAAAAGCACCTGTAATACTTACTGCTGCCTTTTTGTTAGGGCTGATTTTACCGGCAGGATTAATTTACGGACGAAATGCGATAAAAAATCAAATTACGGACAAAAGTGAAATAGAAAGCAGTACAAACCTTCCTGTGATTACTGAAATTAATTACGAGGAAGACAACTCTTTAAGCTCCATTTTAAGCAGAACGGGTAATATTTTGGGAGAGCAGATCAGGGAACTGAGAACAAAATTACTTTATCTGCATCAAAAAAAAGCTAAGGGCAGGGTTACCTTGTTTACTTCAAGTACCTCTGCCGAAGGAAAAAGTTTTATTACCAGTAATCTTGGGGTGGCAATGGCTGCATCTGGCAGAAAAACAATTATTTTAGAATTGGATTTGAGAAAACCCAAGGTTTCTAAAATTTACAATTTAGATCCTCAACACCCGGGTATAAGTGATTTTCTTTCTGGTAAAGTTAATGATATCCAAAAAATCATTCAAACTACATCCATACGCCCTAACTTGCAAGTCATGGGGGCAGGAACATTGTGTGAAAACCCATCGGAACTTTTAGAAAACTACAGGATGCAGGAATTAATAGAACGGTTACGGACAGAATATGATGATATTTTATTAGATACCCCTCCCATTCATTTGGTTACGGATGCCATGATCATAGCAGAATTAGCTGATGTTACTTTGTATATTGTCCGGCAAGGATATACATCTAAAGAAGAACTTGACTTTATAAAACGCATTGCAAAAGAGAAAAGGCTTCCAAAACTTAACATTGTTTTTAACGGTGTGCAAAATCAAAAGTATGGAAACGGGTATCATTACGACAATAGCTACTACACGCAGAGTGTAAAGAAAAAATCAGTGAACGCTGTTTTTAAAAGTTTCGCTGCCCGGTTTTGATATTATATACTATAAATTCAAAAGCCTGAAAAACTTTGATGTATTTTGTTTGCTTCTTTTATCACTTAAAAATCATTGGTTTACTATTTATTTTATAGTTGGCAACTGATAAAATATAAAACAAAAATTGCAGGGTTAAAAATTACAATCAGATCATACCTGTAAACTAAAACATCATCTTCTTAACGTTTATTAGGGTTGCTTATATAATACTGAACATCAAAGGGAAGTTGTGTCATAAAACTGCTCTTTAGTACTAAATTTAAGGGGGAATTTTCAGTATTGTGGCTGACAGGGCGAAGCCGTGACATGATGGAAGTAAATTCGTAGAATCACAAAGAACAACATTCAACATAATAACTTTCCGATATTTCGTTATTTGTTTTTATCATTACAAAGAATTGATAGATTTAGTATTAAAAGATATCTGTGGTTTAAATGAATAATAAACTGTCAGTAAAAACAGATACAGGAAACGGTCATTTTATGCCGATAAAAGAAGTATCATAAATTTATAATAAATGATTTTTCTTACTTAACTATAAATACCAGAAAAAAACAAAACGATGAACAAAGACTTGACTATAGATAACCAGGCCTGGGATCTAGAAATTAAACCACAAAGCAGTGCTTTTGACCTGCATTTAAATGATGTTTGGAAATATCGGGATCTTTTAGGGCTTCTTGTAAGGAGGGATTTCGTATCATTTTACAAGCAAACTATCTTAGGCCCAATCTGGTTTTTTGTACAGCCTTTGGTAACTACCATCATGTACACTTTTATTTTTGGGGGCTTGGCAAAAATATCAACAGATGAACTTCCGGCGCCTTTATTCTATATGGCCGGAATCACAGCCTGGAATTATTTTGCAGATTGTTTGACCAAAACCTCAACTGTTTTTAAAGACAATGCAGATATTTTTGGGAAAGTTTATTTCCCTAGGTTAATTATGCCATTAAGTATTGTATTAAGTAATCTGGTACGGTTTGGTGTACAATTTCTGTTGTTTGTACTGGTCATGGGCTATTATGCCTATCACGGGGCGGCGTTCCATCCAACCTGGGCCATTGTTTTATTTCCTGTAGTCGTAATCTTAATGGCTGCAATGGGTTTAGGCGCAGGAATGATCATCTCTGCCATGACTACGAAGTATAGGGATTTAGCATTCCTCCTTGTTTTTGGCATACAGTTGTTGATGTACTCTACAACAGTTATTTATCCGCTATCACATGTTCCGGGAAAATATCGCTGGATAATAGCAGCAAATCCTATGACACAGTTGATAGAAACCTTTAGATATGGGTTTTTAGGCACTGGAAGTTTTAGTTGGCCCGCATTAGGCTATTCTGCTTTGGTTACGGTTCTATTTCTTTTATTTGGCACGATTATATTTAACAAAGTTGAGAAGAGCTTTGTCGATACTGTTTAATACGATTTTTTAAATTTAAAACATTTGTAAATAAATATGCTTAGTAAATCTGCTGTTGAAAGTTTAAACGCTTATTTTGATAAGATACTCCTGCTTACCATTGAAAGAAATTTGTACAGGTTGACAGATATCAGGAAAAATTTTAACGGACTAAATTTTGAAGTATTTATGGGCGTTGATGGAAGCAAGCTCAATATTTCTGAATTGCAAAAAAAGGGGGAAATAGTTGAAAATATCAACGAGATATACCAACAGGACAATATAAACTACATGAATTTAAAAGTTGGGTCTCTTTTAAATAATCAAATAGCAGTAGCTTCTTCACACAAAAAAATCTACCAGTATATAGCAGATAACAAGTTTAATAAAGTGCTGATTTTGGAAGATGATGCTATCCCAGTGGAAAAAAACCTACATTATGTAGCCGAAACATTAAAACAAGTTCCTGATGATTGGGAACTTTTATTTTTAGGGCATATATACAATAATGATTTCAGCTTTTGGGGCAGATTAAAGTATTATCACCTGGTTAATTTTTTATACAAAATTGGTATCAGGACAAAGTCAGTTATACGAAAGAAAAAAAGTTATCCCGTTGATTTTTCTTCTTTAATTAAAAAGCAAGGCGGGCATATCGGTACTCATGCTTATGCTTTACACGGTCAAGGGGCAGCTAAACTTTTGGAAATACAAACACCTTTAAGACATGGCGCTTCTGATCTGTTGACTATGGACGCTATCGCAAATCATAAAATATGTGCCTATACTTGTAAGTACATGTTCTTTGAACAAAACATGCAATTACCCTCTTCTGTATATAACAGTTAAAGACGCATGAGAAAATAGTAAAATTTTTAATAAAAATCAAATAATTGGATTTTAACAAACTAAAACTTTATACAGATCTAACCTTATTAAAAATAGATCAGGCGGTAGTAGTTGATCTACTTATACCATTTTGTGGTCAAGACAGCGAGGAAAGAAATCCCGAATTGAACATTACAATTGGAAGGTTTGATACTTATGAAAAAGTAGGTAAAGAATTTATCGAATTGACTTCATTAGAAGAATGTAATGCATGCTTATTACCCATTAGATACTCACAAAAAAAGGATGATATAGCATTTGAGGACGAGATCAAAACCTTTTCTGATCAGGCTGCTAAAAGCGGAAAAAAAACATTTGTATTTTTAGGTTCGGATGTTGATTATTTTAATGTAAAAATTAAAAACTCCATCATATTTTGTAATACCTTATACCAATCCAAAAGGAAAAGCAATGAATATGCGTTTACATTTTTTTTTGAGGATTTCATAGTCAAATATTTTAATAATGAACTTCCCCTAAAAACCAAAACAGCAGTGCCAAAAATTGGTTTTTGCGGCTACGCCCCTCCTCTTGCACAAAAGTTTGGAATATATAAAATAAAAGAAGCACTTAGACTTGGTATGAATTATCTGGGTCTGATGAAAGCCTTCCCTTCAAAATCAGCCCACTCCTATAGGGCAAAAGCATTGCTTTCCGTTTTAAGAAGTAAAAAAGTTAAAAATAATTTTATTATCCGGTCTAACTTTGGATTTGGCGGCCCATTGGGCGGCCTATATCCCGGCGGTATTAAAGAGTTAAACGATTCATTTCGGGAAGGATACGTAAAAAATATTGTAGATAGTGATTATACCCTTTGTGTCAGAGGATACGGCAATAATTCTATCCGTTTTTTTGAAGCTTTATGCTGCGGGAGGATCCCGGTTTTCGTAAATACAGATTGCGTTTTACCTTTTGATTTTATCATTGATTGGAAAAAGTACTGTGTTTGGGTGGAAGAAAGTGAGATCAACAAAATTCCGGAAAAGGTATTAGAATTTCACAATAAATTGTCACCTGAAGAATTTAAAAAACTACAAATAGAGATAAGGAATATTTGGGTAAAATATTTTACGCCTGAAGGTTTTTATAAGAACCTGCATCTTCATTTGAATACTTAGTGAATATTTACATGTTTAACTTACAAATTACTTTAAAAACCATTTATAATTAATTACAATATTATGTCAACAGCCATTAAGGTTGAAAATCTTTCAAAAGCTTATCAATTAGGAACTATCGGTACGGGCACGCTTTCCCGTGACTTAGAACGCTGGATTGCGAAAGTACGTGGAAAAGAAGATCCGTTTTTAACCATAGGGGAAGCTAATGATCGTGCAGTTAAAGCCACGAGTGATGTAGTTCTAAGTTTAAACAATATTAGTTTTGATATACAACAAGGTGATGCTGTTGGTATTATCGGCCGCAACGGTGCCGGTAAAAGTACACTTTTAAAACTATTAAGTCGTGTTACATCCCCTACCTCAGGTACTATTAAAGTAAAAGGCCGGATTGCAAGTTTGCTCGAAGTTGGTACTGGCTTTCACCCGGAATTAACTGGCAGGGAAAATATTTTTTTGAATGGTGCAATCCTAGGGATGCGTAAAAAGGAAATCAAAAGAAAATTTGATGAGATTGTGGATTTTGCAGGGGTAGAAAGATATATTGACACACCTGTTAAACGTTATTCATCAGGTATGTATGTTCGTTTGGCTTTTGCTGTAGCAGCGCATTTAGAATCGGAAATTTTGATTGTAGATGAGGTATTAGCTGTTGGTGATGCGGAATTTCAAAGAAAATGCCTGGGTAAAATGGGAGAAGTAAGTAAAGGAGAAGGAAGAACAGTCTTATTTGTAAGCCATAATATAAGTTCAGTAAGAACATTATGCACCACTGGTATTATGTTAGTAAATGGCAAAATGCACCTCCATTCAACAGTTAATAAAGTAATAGATCAATATCTTAGTATTAAAAACCATTCAACACAATGGGAAGGAGAAGATGGTGATGAAAACATTATCATCAACAAAACATCAATAACAAAGCAATTTCCTGATAATGAGAACTTATTTATATCTGATGAATTAAAAATTACGATACATTTAAAAATTCTTACTGATTTAAAAGAAATAGGAATAGGATTTAATATTGCATCTGCCGATCATAGTCCTATTGTTAGGGTTTTTTTTAATGATTATAATAATTTATCCAAATTAGAAAAAGGCAACTACGAAATTGAATTTATTATTCCTGCTTATAATTTAGCTACTGGAAACTATGATATTATATTTGATATTTCAATGCCTAATATTAAAAAGATAAATTCGGACATAATCAATATAAATTTTGAACTAGCGGCGAGAAATGAAATTGGAAATAGATATATGAATGAAAATGTTCCCTCTACCAATTCTTTGGTTAGACCAAATTGGTTTTCTAAGATCCATAAAATTGCCTAAAAAATAAATTTGATAAAATGCCTATTCTATCAGTTGCTTTATGTACATACAACGGAGAAAAATATTTAGATCAACAGCTTAATAGCATTCTAAACCAATCTATAGCTATTGATGAAGTCATTATTTGTGATGATAGTTCGTCTGATAATACAATTAAAATAGTTAAAGAATTTCAAAATAAATTCCCTTCTATCATAAAATTATATATAAATACTGTTTCACTTGGCCCAGTTAAAAATTTTGAAAAAGCACTTGGCCTTTGTACAGGCGAAATTATTTTTTTATCTGATCATGATGATATTTGGAAAAAAAACAAGGTTGAACATATTATTGAAATGTTTGAAAAATCGCCCTTTATAGAAGCAGTATTTTCAGATGGCGAATTCATTGATCAAAATAATGTTTTAACAGGTAGAACCTTATGGAATACATTCAAATTTGACTTCGAATTACAAAAATATTGGTCTTCCGGTAATGCGTTAACAGAGATTATCTATAGAAATAAAATAACAGGTGCGACCTTAGCCATTAAGAAAAGCCTATTTAACAGGGCGGTCCCATTTCTTTTATTACCTAGTGTATGGCACGATGCCTGGCTTGGAATTCATGCTGCTGCTAACAAAACATTAGGATGGATTAATGAGCCGCTGATCCAGTATAGAATTCATGCAGATCAACAGGTAGGAATTGGAAACGGCATTACTTTATCTAGTGGAGGTATTAAAAAAAGTTCGAAAGAGAAACTATCAGACGAAAAAGGTTTCTATTCAAATTGTATTTCTATGATAAATCAAATAGCAGATCAATATCCGGATATTGATAAAAAAGTTTTACAAAAAGAAGCATTAGATAAGCTATTATGGATTAATTATAGAATAAATTTACCAAAAAACGTTTTTTTCAGACTGTTCAAAATTTTGAATAATATAAAATACTACTGGATTAATAGTAACCTTCCAATTAGAACTATTATAAAAGACATTCTGATAGTTAGATAATTAATAAATTAGAAGACATATTTAAGGTGAGTTACATGGTTTCAGTAATTATTCCTAATTACAATCACTCAAAATTCTTAAAAAAGCGGATAGAATCCGTTTTAAATCAAAGCTATCAAAATTTTGAGTTAATTATATTAGACGATTGTTCCACAGATAACAGCAGGGATGTTATTAAACAATATAGAAGCGACCCTCACATTAGCCATATTATTTTTAATGAACAAAATTCTGGCAGTCCTTTTTTTCAATGGCAAAAAGGAATTGAGTTGGCAAAGTATGATTTTATCTGGATCGCGGAAAGTGATGATTATGCAGATCCTTCATTTTTGGAAACTTTATTACCGTTTTTAATGGTAAATGAGAATATAGGCGTAGCTTATACCGACTCCAATATTGTGGATGCTGACGATGTGATCCATAATAATTATTATAAGAAATATAGGAATTCTCATTTTAAAACTGATAAATGGAATCATGATTATATAAAAACAGGTATTGAGGAGATCGAAGAAAACCTTTTCTTTGAATGTACTATAAACAATACGAGTGCAATGATTTTTAAAAAAAAGCTAATCAAGTATGTGAATTTTAATTATCTCAAAAAATTTAAATACTGTGGAGATTGGTTTTTCTTTATCTCGCTATTAACTCATTGTGATATTGCTTATAAAAAAGATGCTCTGAACTTTTTTAAATATGGTACAGATAATTTTAAAAAAGGTACAAGATCAGTTGTAAATTATTTTAAAGAAAGATTTATGGTGCGGTATTATTTCTGGAAAGACTTAAAACCATTACTTACAAAACAGAAAAAGAAAAAACTTTATCAAGAGTTGGGTGTCGAAATGCGTATTCAGTTGAATGAAATGATAAAAAGAAAAAGCAGTTTTCCAGGCACAATACAATCCTTTGTTTTATTGTATAACATTAACAAAAAACTATTTGCCATACATTTTTATAATGCACTCAGAGCTTACCTATGGAAAAACTAAAAATACTGCTTGTTTCTAATGGCGTAATGACAAATATATTAGGAGTCTTAAAAGTACATTATGAATTAAAAGAAGAGTATGAAAAGCAAGGCCACATAGTAGATGTTTTAGATTACTCTGTTATATATCCAAATGGTTTAAATGCTTTTACAAAAATTTTTGGTAAATTACCCACTTTCAAATTTTGGAAATATCTTAAAAATAATTCATATAAATATGATGTAATTGATGCAAATATTGAATGTATAGTCTATCCTAAGGAGTCGTTTGGTTTTAAAGGAGTGTTGCTGGTAAGGTCCCATGGCATTACGCCTATTTATGTTAAAGCTGAAAAGATTGAAAGTTATAGAAAAGCACTAGTAGCCGAACATGTAAATATCAACTTTAAAACTAAGCTTGGCAATATCTACAGGAATTTACAGAAAAAAGCTGGACCTAAAGAATTTTTTGCTTCTGTTAAATATGCTGACTTAGTTCATTGCCTAAACGAAGAAGAGTATAAATATTTTTTAAATTATGGCATTCCAATAGAAAAACTTTTATTGATACCTAACGGATTACCGGATAAGTTTATACAAGCCTTTAATGAAGAAAAAAATACCAAGAAAGCTAATTCTTTGTGTTTTATTGGTTCATGGACAATAAGAAAAGGAATAAAAGACTTTGACCATATCTTAACCACTGTCCGTAAACATATTGATGTTAAAGATTTTTTTTTGCTGGGTGGTTTTTATCCTGAAAACTATGTTAAAAAAGACTTCAATATTGTAAATCAAAGCGTTTTACAAATTATTCCTAATTTTAAACCAGAGCAACTTGATTTTTATCTTAAAACCTGTAAGGTAGGGCTTTTTCCAAGCTATGCTGAAGGTTTTGGTTTGGCTGTAGTTGAACAATTGGCATGCGGCATTCCGGTTGTGGCGTATAAAGTCCCTGGTCCTACAGATATTTTAAAAGGTTTGGATGAAACTTTGTTGATCGAACCTGGAGATCTGGAAGCATTTGCTAAAAAAGTAATTGAAATTTTAGAGCTTGATGAAACAGAATCCCACAAGCTGTCAGAAAGATGTAAACAGGAATCAAAAAAGTATTTGTTAAGTGATATTAGCAAACGCTTTTTAATTGCATATAGCACAAAACTTAATAAAATAATAGTTCCTCCAGAAGTTTATTAACAACAAATATTTTTGCAACAAGGCTGTATATTTTGCAAATTAATGAATTGATAAATACAATTAAAATAGCTATTAAATCCTATCCTTATTCACTAATGATATATATTAAAAAAGATATATAAATTTATTTCACTTTATAAGAATAGCCTATACAATATTAAAATGTTCCACGATTTTAAAGTATATCTTTGCAATTTTTTTATAGCATACATTCCATTTCATTTTATTAGGTTATTTTATTATAAAAATATAATGAAGTTTAAAATTGGAAAAGGCAGTTCTGTACACTTAGGTTGCAAATTTACGGCAGTAACAGAGTTTTATATGGGTAAAAATAGTACCATAAACCAATATTGCCGGATGGATAACAGGGGCGGAATTACAATTGACAATAATGTTTCCATTTCACCTTGTGTTAATTTAATTACTGCAGACCATGATGTTCATGCCAATAATTGCGAGGGACGCCAAAAAAAAATCATTATCAAAAGTTATGTTTTTATTGGTTCTGATGCAATGGTTTTACCAGGTGTTACGATGGAAGAAGGATCTGTATTGGGAGCAAAATCTTTACTCACAAAATCTACCATTGCTTTTGGTATTTATACCGGGCTACCTGCACAACTTAGGTCTAACAGGCGAACGGACTTGGATTACCAGGCTTCTTATATCAGATGGTTTAACTGATAAGCATACATAAACAATATCTTTAACAATTTAATCTAAATCAAAAATTTATATCTTTTCAATAAAAGTAGCTTGCTTAAATTTTTACATAAACTTGGGTATGCCATCCGGTTTAGAACCCTAAGCATAATTTTTAATAGTATAAGGTCTGCATGGTTTTCATTTTTGGGGATGAAGATTGGCAAAGGAACGTACTTACCTAAATTATACGTTACATGGCCTCACCAGGTTTTCCTAGGTAAAAATTGCAAGCTCGAAAAAAACGTTTACTTTAAATACGATGGCCCCTGGCTCCCCGGCCCCCGCATCGTAATCGGAGATACTGTTTTTATTGGAGCAGGTTGTGAATTTAATATTAATGAAGGTATTACAATAGGTAATGATTCTTTAATCGCTTCAGGCTGTAAATTTATAGACCATAACCATGGAACAAATATAAAGCAGTTAATGCATAGCCAGGTAGGTGCAGGATATCCAATCGTAATAGGAAATGATGTTTGGCTTGGCTGTAATGTAATTGTATTAAACGGTGTTGTGATAGGGCACGGCGCAGTTGTTGCTGCCGGTGCAGTAGTAACGAAATCTATCCCTTCAAACGAAATCTGGGGCGGTGTACCTGCAAAAAAAATTGGTGAAAGAAAATAAATCAACCACTAATATAAAGGATGTCCACAGCTATACAGGTTAGAAACTTATCCAAAGCTTATCAGTTAGGTCAAATTGGTACAGGTACCATATCACGAGATTTAGAAAGATGGGTTGCCAGAGTGCGTGGCAAAGAAGACCCTTATTTAAAAATTGGTGAAACCAACGACCGTACCATCAAAGGAAGCAGTGATGTGGTTTGGAGTTTAAAAGATATTAATTTAAATATTGAACAAGGGGATGCAGTTGGCATTATTGGCCGCAATGGTGCCGGAAAAAGCACGTTGTTGAAATTATTAAGTCGAGTAACTTCCCCCACTACAGGCGAAATTAAAGTTAAAGGACGAATTGCCAGTTTGTTGGAAGTAGGAACTGGTTTTCATCCGGAATTAAGCGGACGAGAAAACATTTTCTTAAATGGTGCCATTCTGGGCATGCGTAAAAAAGAGATTGCTGCAAAATTTGATGAAATTGTTGATTTTGCAGGGGTTGAACGTTATGTAGATACACCTGTAAAACGCTATTCATCCGGCATGTATGTACGTTTGGCTTTTGCAGTTGCCGCACATTTGGAGTCGGAAATATTGATTGTAGATGAAGTTTTGGCGGTAGGTGATGCAGAATTTCAAAAAAAATGCCTGGGAAAAATGGGGGAAGTTAGCCAGGGGGAAGGCCGTACTGTACTGTTCGTTAGCCATAACATGGCATCCGTAAAACAGTTGTGTAAGAAAGGGATTGTTTTAGACAAAGGGAAAATTGGCTTAATTGGGTCGGTAGAAAGTGCAATAAATTTTTACAAGGAGCAGGGAATAGTAAAAGAAAATAAAAACTTAAAAGAGCTGATTAAAGTTAAACATGCTGCTTTAACTATTGATCGTATCTTAATTAACAACAAAGAGGACGCAACGATAGAAATCAATACTGAAGAAAGCAGGTTAGATATTGAAATTATTGGTTATGCTTCTGATTCACTTCAATTTAATATCGAACTGAAAATCTATACTTTAGAAGGCGTACTGGTATCCTTTTATAGCCCTGCACACTTATATGCAGAAATCCTGACAATCGAAAAAGGCAAGTTTTCATTTACAGATGATTTACACCTTCCTGCCAATTTTGTAAATGGGGAATATTATATGAATATAGAACTCGATTACCCAAACATGGAAAGATATGTTACGATCGAAGGAATTTCATTAAATAAGCACGGACGGACTACGGCTACTGGTAAAGATATAACTTATAACGACTTTGGCTTTTTTTTAATAAACCGGAATGGAAAGTAAAGAGTGGGTTGAAAATTACAACAAACTGAATAATTCTTTTAAAAAAATATTGGTTTTTAGGGTTGGGATACAAGCCGGGCTTTTTTCAGAAATCAACCACATGTTTCTTGCGGTCTTGTTCTGCTTAAAAAACAATATAAAATTTGTACTGTCTTCCAGGGACAATAATTTTTCTTATGCCAAAGGATGGGAGGATTATTTCCTTCCCTTTTGTGAAGAAAGCACTTCTAAAATACATTTGAAATACAACGCCAGAAGTTATCAGATTAAGCCTACTATCCCTAACATCATCAAAACAAAACTTGTCAGGAAGGCATTAGGAATAGACTATTTGACACAGGACATTTGGACTTTTATAAGAGATGCTAAATTTCAAAGTGAAACTTTCAATATACCCAAATTAGAAATTTCAGGAAATTTAGTAAACGCTTTACAAGTTGTAGTAAACCATATCTGGCGTTTTCAACCAGCAATACAACAAGAGATCAATACTAAAATTGATGCTTTGAAACTTCCTGCTAATTATTTAGGTGTTCATCTCAGGAGTGGCGACAAAGCAACTGAAGCTAAATTATCACCTGTTTATGATTATATTGATTATATCAAAAATATAACGCTTCTAAAAGAACTGTTTATTTTTACTGACGATTACCAAAACATCAGAGAACTGAAAAGTTCCTTTACTGATTATCAAATTTATACTTTCTGTCAGGAAGGCGAAACGGGTTTTAGTGAGGGTGCCTATAATGAGCTGGGCAAAGAAGCTAAGAAAAAAATCACTGTTAAAGTACTAACAGACACAGAGGTTTTGTATAAATCTTCTGTTTTCGTAGGTACAATGAGTTCTAATGTTGGTTTGTTTATTGGGATGAGAAGAAACGCAAAAGCATGGTATGGAATCGATGCCAATGAATGGCGGTTTTGGTAGTTAGTTATAACATTACAAATTCCGAACCTAATTCAATCAATAGTAATAATTGTACGATAAACGAAGCATCTGTTCTTCATTCCAATTTCAGTACTATGTTTAGTTTAAATTACACCCAATTATTCTTAAGGGTAAATTTAACAACTTTAATGGCCGAATTTAATCATGTTTTGCTCAACTACAATAAACAGCTTTTTTCAAAGAACCAGAACAGTATAAAAACCAAGCATGTTTAAAATTTATACAGGAGCTGGTTATCCTTTAAAATATGAAACTGAAGAGGTAGTTTCACCATTGTGTATAAATTCGATTCCAACATTTGAGCCGGAGCAAGCAGATTTTTTTATTTTTCCGGTCACTTATGAAAAGTTATTTGGGTACACCGAACATGAGTATGAGCATCATGGCTATACACCAATAGAAATTGAAGCTTTAAAAAAAACCTTTTTTGCAATGGTGGAAATGGCTGAAAAGTATCAAAAAAAAATAATCCTGTTTTATTATTTTGATCCGGTAAAAAAAATTGATGTTCCAAATGTTATCGTCTTCCGTACTTCCCTATTACAAAACACAAAAGAGGCAAACGAATTTGCAATGCCTGCATATGTTAAAGATTTAAGAAAACAAAAAGTACTTTCAGAAAATGAATTATGGCTCCAAAAAACAGAAATACCATCTGTAGGTTTCAGGGGTCAATCTGCTCCGCTTAAACTTCCTGTTAAATTGGCGTTTAAAAGAAAGGTCAATGATCTTTTGAAGTTGGCAGGTATTAACAAACAATTTAACTTGCATTATAACTTTGGTTACCTTGCACGTAGGGACACTATAGTTGCTTGTTTAAAAAATAAAAACATTAAAACAGATGTAACCCTTACTACTTTAGAGCAAAGCTGGGATCCTATTAATGGGAAGATGCCTTTTGTGAATAATGTTTTTCAAAACCAATACAATATTTGTGTAAGCGGTCATGGCAATTACTCCTTCCGTTTGTATGAAATTATGAGTGCAGGGCGTATTCCGGTGTTTGTTAATACAAATTGCGTTTTACCTTTTGAAGAATTTATTGATTGGAAAAAGCATGTGGTTTGGATAGAAGAAAAAGAGGCAAACAAAGCAGACGAATATATTCTTGACTTTCATCAGTCTATTCATCCTGATGACTTTTTACAATTACAAAAAAACAACCGGAAATTGTGGGAGCAGTATTTATGCAAAGAAGGGTTTTTCAAAAGTTTGCATCAGTACTTTCCATTGCTAAATCCTGTCATGAATTAACCTTTGCAGAAACACTTATTTTAACAGGGTAAAAGAAGTATTCATAATAAGCATCACTTTTAATAAAACATAAAGTCTCTTTTCAGTTACATTATTAATGCTTATGCAAAAACCGCTACTTACTATTGGTATCCCAACTTACAACCGGGCAAAATATTTAGACCGATGTTTAAATTCAATTGTAACACAATTTGACAGTGTTAAACAAGACATTGAATTGGTAATTGCAAATAATGCTTCCACAGATAACACAAAAGAAGTAATTGATAAATATTCTCAAAAAATAGATATTAACTACTATGAAAGGGAAATCAATCTTGGTCCTGATTCTACCTCATCCTTGTGTTTTAGTAAAGCCAAAGGAAAATATGTTTGGGTTTTGGGGGATGATGAATATTTAATAGACGGAAGCCTTAGCATTATTATAAACCTGCTAAAAAATAAAAACTACGGTGATGTGTATTTACATTGTATCCCCTTTCATCGTGAAGAGGATGTAGATGAAACCCCTGTAAAGGATGCAAAAGTAGTTACTTATAATGATCCTTTAGAATTTGTAAAGAAGATACATTATTACGCAACATTTATCAGCGGAAACATTATAAATAAGTCTATTTTGCCGGAGGATTTTGATTGCCGGAATTTCATGAACACAAATATTGTTCAGGTTGGATGGACTATAAAAGCGATATTTGCAGCTGATGAAAATTTATTTATAGAAACCCCTCTCTTCGCTGCAAAACAAAATAATTCTGGAGGTTATCAGTTTGTAACCACGTTTGCTAAAAATTACAATTTTATTTTAAGATCCTTGGTCAAGGAAGGTTATAACAAAAAAATTATTGATATTACCAATACCAATCTGATTAAAAGTTATTTTCCCGCAAACATTATCAAGTTGCTTTATTATGAAAACAGGTTCGACACAGAGAAACATTTCTCTGTATTGTTAAATTCGTTTTGGAAATATAAAAGTTTTTGGACAGAATTATTTCCAATTTACAGTAAATACTGGATCAAAAAGATCTCCGGGAAAAAAATAGAAAAACATCATAATTAGTTAATTTTAATGAAAGTTTTATTGTTTGGTGATGCACCGATGGCTTTGAACGAAGGTGGAATCAACCAGACATTGTACAATTTATTTTCTTTTATCAAACCCATGGACTTTCTGGGGATTACAGAAGTTGATATAAAGAGTCTTGAAAAAATAGGTTCGACAGAACCTTATACAAGCCGATATAGAAGTTACAAGTTAAATCAAATCAATGTTCCTTTAAAACGATATATAAAGTTTTTATCCCCATTTATTAACAACATCAACTTTTATATATATCAGTACAACAGTTATCAAAAATTAAAGGCTGAAATTGAGGGATTTGCGCCGGATGTTATTATTTCCTGTTCAAACACAGCATCCGGTATTTTAATGCACGATAAGTTATTGAACAATAAAAACATAAAATGTCCTGTAATACCTTATTTTATGGACGATTGGATGTATAAAAATAAACCCGACCGTTTAGGAAAATTTGTTGATGACATCATTGCCAATATGTTGCAAAAAAACAAGTACTGGATGATGATTGGCGAGCAACTTGGAAATATCTTAGCCGAACGCTACCAGGCAAAACCGGAAGAAGTATTATATGTGAGAAACCCGGTTGATTTGTCTGATGCGCCAAAAGACAGTATTTATATAAAAAACAATCCTTTTACAATTGCTTACGCGGGGGCATTGTGGCCAATGCACTTTGATAGTTTTCACGCATTTGCAAAGGCGGTTAAGTTAGTGGCAACAGATCAGAATATACGATTGGTGCTTTATACGCAGGAAAGCCAATGGGACTGGCGAAAAAATGAGTTAGAACCATTGGGTGTTGTTTATGGGGGGCATCTGCCTTACAAGCAGATTCACGAAAAATTAAACCAGGCCGATGCACTGCTGATCACTGCTTCTTTTAGCAAGGAAAATTACACACATTCAAAAGCCTCATTACAAACAAAGATTACCGATTATTGCAAATCAAAAAAATTGATTATCAGTTGTGCTCCCTCCTACGCTGCCAATAATATTTTTTTAAAAGAAAACAATTGCGGCATTTGTATTGAAACTAATAATGACAAAGAAATAGCAACAAGGCTTACAAGTATAATCGCTAATATGGATAATTATCAATATTATGTAAGTAATGCTTGGAATACTTTACGTAATTTTTCTAAAGAAACCGTACATGAAAAAATCAAAGATTTTCTAATTAAGAGCATTGAATAAACACCATATTTAAACCTAAATACTTTATACCCGCTACCCGCTACTTGATATTCACTACTTGATATTCACTACTTGATACTTACTACTCACTACTTCATACTTACTACTTGGTCATCATTAAATTAATAAGCGGTTTAGGAAATCAATTGTTACAATATGCTTTTGGCCGGGAATTAGCTTTAGCAAAAGGAGTTCCTTTAAAATTGGATCTGTCCTTCTTTGAAAGCCAGGATTTGCGTAGTTATAAGCTTGATAATTTTAACATTAATGCGCAAATTGCAACAACAGCAGATATTCATCCTTTCAGAAAGGATATAGACATTTACCAGAAGTTGCATCAGCAAACTTCTTTTTATGCTAAGGTTTACAGAAAGTTGGAACCTGTTTTTTATCCAAAACACACCAAAAGTTATTTTAAAGAGGCGATCTGGTGGATTTATGAACCTCAAGTTTTTAAAACACAGTCTGATGTTTATATGGAGGGATATTGGCAGCACTACAAATACTTTGAAAATATGCAGCCGCAGATTTTTGAAGAATTAACTTTGAAAGAGCCGCTTGAAAATGAAGCAGCAGCAGCTTTATTATCCAATATCGAAAATAATCCATCTTCTGTAGCTGTTCATATCCGTCGTGGTGATTACGTTACAGATTCCGGCGCTCATTATTTAATGGGTGTTTTACCGGATGATTATTATGAACAAGCAATTAAATATATAAAACAAAAAATTTCGAATCCAACTTTTTACTTTTTTTCAGACGATTTGGAATGGGTGAAAAGCAATATTAAAACTGATGCCCCTGTTTATTATGTTGATGGCAATGCTGATTATGTAGATTTAAATTTGATGCGGCATTGCAGCCACAATATCATAGCCAACAGTACTTTTAGCTGGTGGGGGGCTTTTTTAAACCGAAACCCCAATAAAATTGTGATTGCTCCTGATAAATGGTCGGCCAGGGAAGATGTGAACAGAAATATCCAGTTACAATTTCCAGCCTGGATAAAAATATAAAGACATGAATTTTATACCGGTAAAAGAAGCATTTATAATTGCAGCATTCTAATATAAATTATTCATTAATAAAAAAATAATTAACTTGGTTTCTGTTATCATTCCCAATTATAACCATGCACAGTATTTAAATCAAAGGATAGATTCTGTTTTGAACCAAACATATCAAAATTTTGAAGTAATTGTTCTGGATGATTGTTCTACCGATGATAGCAGGACTATTATTGAACAATACCGAAATCATCCTAAAATCAGGCACCTTGTTTTTAACACAAAAAATTCAGGAAGCACTTTTTTACAATGGGAAAAAGGCATTGCATTGGCAAAGGGGGATTATATTTGGATAGCTGAAAGTGATGATTATGCTGATAACAACTTCCTGGAAGCCCTAACCAACATTGTCAATTTAAATAAAAACATTGGCCTGGCTTATTGCGGTTCAAATACAGTTGACGAAAACAGTACAAGTATTGGAAAATTAGTGCAGGATGATGTACCCAACAACCAGGATGGTTATTATTTAAACAACGGCTATGATGAATGCAGAAATGCCTTTTTCTTTCATCCGATCGTTCCTAATGCAAGTGCGGTAATTTTCAAAAAAGAAAGTTTTTACAAAGTTGATGCTTCTTTTAAGCAATATAAAATTTGCGGCGACTGGCAATTTTGGATAGACATTTGTTTTGATAACTACATTGCTTACTTGCCCCAATGTTTAAATTATTTCAGGCAATCCAACACTTCGGTCAGCAGATCCAACCATTATCGGAAAGATACTTATAAGACTTTTTTATTGGAGAAATTGAAAGTGGGTTTATTCGCTTATAAAAAAGTTGGAAATAATATTCCTTTAAAACATAAAATAAGATATACAGATATATATTTGTTTAGTGTATTGTTGGAATCCTCCCGAAAAAGAATATTCCTGAGTAGATCTGAAGTTGTATTTATAACAAAATCACTGTTTTATTTATCCCCTGTTTCATTCTTTGTTTTCTTTAAATCTTTAACAGATGTTGGTTTGTTTGGGTTAAGGAAAGTAAAAAGAAAGGTCACACAAAAATGGCTGGTAAAAACAGCATGAATGTTTTTATAGTTTGTACAGGCCTGGGCCACATCAACCGTGGCTACGAATCCTTTACCAGGGAATGTTTTGATGCTTTAAAAGACACAACGGAATTTAAACTTTACCTGATTAAAGGAGGTGGTAAAAGTATAGGTAACGAAATTACTTTGCCTAACTTGCCCCGCAGAAAAAAAACTACACAATTTTTCAGTAAACTATTTCCGACAGATGCTTATACCATGGAGCAATTTACATTTTGCCTATCTATGCTTCCGCTTATTCTAATTAAAAAACCTGCAATTATTTATTACAGTGATTTTACTTTAGGTACTTATTTATGGCATTTAAGGAAGCATCTCAAATTTAAATATAAACTGCTTTTTTCTAACGGGGCGCCAAACGGGCCGCCTTTTAAAACTGAAGATCACGTGCAACAACTTTTGCCTGTTTATCTGGAACAAGCCATTCTGGAAGGCGCACCTGCATCTATGCAAACACTTTTGCCTTATGGTTTTAACATTAACATTGATGAAAGGTTAAACAGTACCTCTAAAAAAGAAGTTATTAGAAAACGTTTAGGTTTTGCTTCAAGTCAAAAGGTAATTCTTTCTGTTGGCGCTGTTAACAAGCATCATAAAAGAATGGATTACATAATTGAAGAAGTTGCAAAGCTTGGAAACGATTATTTTTTAGTTATATTGGGTCAGTTTGAAGCGGAAACACCTGAGTTAATTGAGACGGCAACCGTTCAATTACCAGGAAGATTTACTATTGCCAATGTTTCTTATGAAGAAGTAAAAGATTATTATATTGCTGCTGATCATTTCGTTTTAGCTTCTTTAAATGAAGGATTTGGCCGTGTGTTGATAGAAGCATTAAGCCATGGATTGCCATGTATTGTTCATGATTATATCAATGCAAAACAAGTTCTTGGCAATTATGGAAAATATTTAAATATGGAAAATAAAGATGAATTAGCGCAATATTTTACTAAAAAAACTGTAGCAATTGATAAAGAAAAACTAATACAAGCTGCCTATAATAAATATTCATGGAACGTTTTAAAAAATGATTATTTAAAAATGATTTCCATGGCAGCATACTAGCTTTTCTTATAGGTGTAAATTTTAATTATAAATTATTTTTCATTCTTGAAATTGTATAAAATAATTCTTAAATTATGTAATTAAGATAGTTATTAGTTCAGATGATAAAAAAAATGGCTTAAACGGATAAGCATAAGTTGTTTGACAGTTTCCTTGGTTTAATAATGGCAAGGATTGTATAAGTATAATGAACTTTTTTATTAAAATACTAAAGAAATATTAAACTTGGTACTGCAAATCATTGATAAATAAAATTTAAATGTGCTCTAAGATTTTATTTATACTTTAGTAAAACTACTTCAAATTAATCTATATCTATGAAAACAAGTTTTGTGATACTCACTTGGAACAGGTATCAATTTCTAGAAAAATGTATAGAAAGTCTAATTAGCAGTATCCAAAATCCTAATGACTGTGAAATTGTTATAATGGATAATGGTTCTTCAGACAATACATACAATGTTTTAAAGCAATATCGGAATAACAGTTTAATAAGAATTATTCTACGTAAAAAGAATCATGGTTTGAAAGCTTATAAAAGATTATTCTGGACTGCTAAAGGAGACCATATTGTTGTTGTAGATGATGATGTATTACAATTTCCTAAAGGAATAGATAATATATTTTTAGATTATATGAAAACATTTGATGATTATGGATTTATAGCTTTAGATGTAATCCAAAATGAATTTACAAATGGAGCTAAGCCAGGACTTGAAAATTATGCTAATGAAGTACGAGAAGGAAAAACTATACAAAGAGGGCCGACAGGTGGTTGGTGTGCTTGCTTTAGAAAGAAAGATTTTAGAAAAATTATGATAAATTTTTTTCTAATTAATTTAAATATGAAACAAGGAGAAGATGGGGTTATTTCCCACTTGTTAAACGTTAAACTTGGTTTAAAAGCCGGAATAGCAAAAGATATTTTTTGTTTTCATGCAAGTGGACCACATTATGCTAAAGAATATGGGCATTTAAACCGTGAAATAGAAAAGTACACTGCTTCAGGTTTGCAATCTTTTGTAGATACTTATAAAGAATATAAATAATACTCTAACTAAGTATACTTTTATAAAGTTCATTTTTTATAACAAGTTATTTAGTAAAATTTAATGTCAGTAGAACTAATAGCAGTTTGTCCTGCTAACTAACAGTTTGTATTTATGTATATAACATAGGCTTTAGATGTAAGATGCTTATTAATAAATAATTTGCACTTGGGTTAATGTCTCCCAACATTACAAAAACAAAAAAATACGATTATTTTAATATGTTATCTGTAATTATTCCTACCTGTGATCGTAATGAATTATTAAGTAATTGTCTGAATTGTTTTAGTCTCAAATTCCAAAACATACATAAAGCTGATTACGAAGTAATTGTTACGGATGATAGCAAACAGCATCAGGCTAAACAACTTATAGAAGAAAAATACAATTGGGTAAAGTGGATAGCCGGTCCTCAAAAAGGACCGGCAGCAAACAGAAATAATGGTGCAAAAAATGCCAATGGGGATTGGCTGGTTTTTATAGATGATGATTGTTTACCTGATTCCAATATCTTACGAGCATACGAAACAGCAATAACAAATAATAAAAATACACTGGTTTTTGAAGGATGTATTAAATCCGATCGGGCACGGCAAAACCTGGCAGAAGAATCGCCGGTTAATGAAAGCGGAGGTTATCTATGGTCCTGTAATTTTATGATTGATAAAATTACATTTTTAAACAAATTAGGCGGGTTTGATGAAAAGTTTCCATACGCGGCAATGGAAGACGTGGATCTGGATTACAGATTGAGTAAGCATACGATCAGCAAGATATTTGTTAAAAACGCTTTCGTTATTCATCCCTGGCGTGTTCAAAAAAACATGTGGACGATTACTATAAAAAGATTTAAGTCAACCTTGTATTTTTTAAATAAACACCCAGAAAAGAAAAAAGAGATCAACAGCAAATATTATTTAATAGCGTTTTATAACTCATTTGTAAAAAACACATTAAAAAATGTTGTCAAATACAGGTTTAGGGGACTTCCTGGTAAAATCGCTTACGATATGCTTCAACTGTATTTCTGCTTTTACACCTTAATTTATAAATAATCTTTTTAATCAACAGTAATATAATTTGATTAAGATTGTACATTATATTATTTTCACAACTTCTATATGTACATACTTGTCATAACTTTTTTTAAATAGTTCCGTTAGAAACAATAATTAAAGAAAGAAAAAATTATAAATTTTAATATTTGTGACAAAGAACTTTACTAAGTTAAGCGACAAGAAAAAAAAAGCTTTTTTAAAATATCTTAAACCCGGTCTAAATATTTTACGTAAGCTTAAAGCAATTATAGTTAAAAGAATCAATTCTCATTTAATTAACCCGCTTAAACTTAATTCTAAACGTATCGGTGGCCCAAAAGATGCATTGCAGACATTTGAAGAAATCAATAACTATGTTGAAAATAAAAGAAAAAAAGGACTTCCTTATTTCTCATGGGAGTTTTTTAACAGTAACATTGAAATAAAAGATCCGGTATATACAATTGGTACCCCTATGCCTGGTGCCGAAGTCTCGTCTTATAAAACTAAAACTACAGAATACGTATATCTAATGCCTAACATCAGGATCTATAGCGAATTTTTCTTTTCATTAACAGAAGATAATTATTTATTAGTTCCTGTTTCCAATCACTATGGTGTTCAAAAAAATTCGCACCCTGCATTCAGTACTTTGTTACTGCCAAAATGTAAAAAATTAAAAGGCCGTTCTATTATAGTAAGAGGCGGAGCCTATTGGCATAAAATGCAAGACGGACTTCCCGCTCTTTATCTTGCAGAATTAGCCGGGTTTGATTTTAGCAAAATAGACCACTTTATTATTCAGGATAAAACAATAGATAAAAATAGTATCTATACACGCATAGGGATTCCATTGGAAAAACAGGTAAGGCTGTATGACCAGAAGGATTGCTACGCGTGTGAAGAGTTGATATTTTCTTCCTGGTATAACAGAAAAGGGGATTGGTATAAGGATTACCTGCTTAAAATGATTAAGCCTAAAACTGTTGCCTATGGGAATTTTCCAAAAAAAATCTATATCAGCAGGTCAAGGGTTAATACCCGCCGGGTTGTAAACGAAGAAGAAGTTGTAAACTTTTTAGAAAATTACGGTTTTGAATGTGTACATAATGAAGATTTAAGTATAAACGAACAAATACAATTATTTCAAAATGCTACACATATCATTTCAGGTCACGGCTCGCAACTAACAAACATTATTTTTTGCAAACCCGGAACAAAAGTTTGTGAAATAAGGCATATTAGCCACACCATCCATTACAGAAAAGCATTTCATGACCTATCAAACGGATTTGGGTTAGATTATTTTTTACTATATACAGAACATGGGGAACAATATATTGATGAAGCAAACAATGTTATTGAAACAGATACACACATGTATATAGATATGGATGATATGAAGTTGATGCTGGACAAAATGGAGTTAAAAGAAATTATTTAAGTTGATGTCAGAGCCTTTAGTTTCCGTCATAATTCCCACATATAATTATAACAATTATATAACAGAAGCTATTGACAGTATTTTATCCCAAACTTATCCAAAAGAAAAAATAGAGATCATCGTTGTTGACGATGGATCAACTGATGATACTTTTTTAGTGTTAAAGGAATTTATAGATAATAATATAATACAGTATTATTTTCAGGAAAACAAGGGAAAAGCCAATGCTACTTTTAATGCCATACAAAAGTGCAACGGAAAGTATATTTTTAACTTAGATGCTGATGACTATTTTTTACAAGATAAAATTACAGAGTATGTAAAAGTATTTGAGGAAAATGATGCGATTGTACATGTTGCAGCACCAGCTAAAATCCTTTTTGAGGAAACCAAATTTATAAAAAATGAAGTTCTTCCAGAAGATATATTAAATAAAGTTATGGATGGTAACTGGCTTTTACAACGCTTCTATAATGATAACATGCTTTTTGGAGGAGGTACTACTTATGCAGCACGTTCTTCTGTCTTAAAAAAAATAAACATACCTGATGAAGTTGATATGTATATAGATGAATTTTTGATTTTAGCTGTATTATCCAAGGGTAAAAGCTTTTTTGTCGAGCATCCTTTATCTGTATGGAGAATACATAAATTCAATTTTTCAATTTCCACTGCAACAAAAGTGTATCAGATAAAAAACAAAGCAAGGCTATTAAAATCATCAACTGCTGTGTTAAATTATATGGAAAATAATAAATTTGATAAAAAGTTAATAAAAATCTATCGTATCCAAGATATAAGTAGGCAAATGCTTTATAAAGAACTTTTAAATAACAAAAAAGTTTCTGATATTTTTAATTATGCTTCAGAAATTTTCTTTAAAGTCAGACCCAGTTGGAGCTTAATAAAAAAGTATAATTTATTAAACAGATTAATACCGTTATCATTAATTCGTTTAATAAAAGGAACCAAGTATCAAAAACTAACTTAATTATGTTATAACTTGAAAATCTATTTGATTATAATAAAAACACCTTTGACAATATCTTTTATGCACACACTTAAAAAACAACACTAACTTATTAAGTTTTGATAGATAACATTAAATGAAAATTATTTTTATATGTGGTTCTCTTGAATTAGGTGCTGATGGCGTTGGAGATTATACTAGAAGACTCGCAACAGAACTTATTAAACAAGGCCACGAAGTTGCTGCTTTAGCTTTATATGATCAATTTATTACCAACCAATTAAGCCATGTTGAAATTGTAGAAAACATTAAACTTCAAATCTATCGTATTCCTTCAAAATGGATTACATCCCGTCGTTTCAACCTTGCTAAAGAATGGCTAAATAAATTTAACCCAGAGTGGATAAGCCTTCAATATGTACCATTTTCATTTAATATTAAAGGGCTACCTTTTGGTTTAAGTAACCATTTGTCTCAATTTAAACATAAAAAGTGGCATATTATGTTTCATGAACTTTGGGTTGGTATGGAAGAAAATGCTACTGTTAAACTTATTACATGGGGTATAATTCAAAAGTTTTTAATTAAAAAATTGCTTATAAATCTAAAACCTTCCGTAATACATACACAAACCAAACTTTATCAAATACAACTTGTTAAACTTGGTGTAAAAGCAGGGTATTTACCATTGTTCTCGAATATTCCAATTAATAATAATCGAAAAATTAGGCAAATTTCAGATAATAAACATAAAATTACTTTTGTTAATTTTGGGACTATTCATCCTGGTGCGCCCATAGAAAGTTTTACTCAAGAAGCCGCCAAATTTATACAAAAAGAAGGAATCCAAATCAATTTGGTTCTTATTGGTCGTTGTGGAGTTGAACAGAAACGCTGGGTAAAAGTTTGGAAATCAGCTGGGCTGGACATATCTATCTTTGGAGAACAACCCATAGATCGTATTTCGGAAGTCTTTAACACTTCGACGTATGGTATAACAACTACAGCCTTACCTTTAGTTGAAAAAAGTGGTTCTGTAGCGGCAATGCACGAACACAATTTACCAGTAATTTGTGTTTCTAAGCCTTGGCATCCGAAAGGGATAAGAGATATAGAGTTACCATTAGGCGTTGTAGAGTATAAGGATGGGAATTTTACAACATGCATAACAAAAAACTTTAACATCCCTTATGTTGAAGTATCGAAGGTTGCACATCAAATAGTAAAAGATTTAATTTCTTATAAGGTTTTTAGTAAAAAAAATAAGATGTTAAACTAACCTTTGTTTTTACAAGATTTTTTTAATTTACATATCTTAGATATATTGATAAAACCTAAATGTTTACACCACATAATTTTCATCATAGGTTAACAGAATTTATTTCCATAGTACATTCTGTTCAAACTTATATTTGGGCAAATTATATTGCTTTTTAGCATGTAAAAAACATAGTGTTTGTATCTCACCTTCAAAAAACAGATAAAATTTATTGTTTTTATACGATAAAAGAAGCACAATAAATATACTGAACAAAATTTAAACAGGCTTTTAATATTTATATATAAGTATTTAATGAAAATTTCAGTTTGTATCCCTACATATAATCAGTCACAGTATTTAGCACAAGCAGTACGAAGTGCTTATAATCAGTCTATTTTACCTATAGAAATTATTGTTTCGGATGATTGTAGTACAGATAATACTTCAAGTATATTAGCTATGTTATCTAAAGAAATACCTATATTAAAAGTTGTATTGCAACCTCAAAATTTAGGCATTACACGTAATACTGACAGTTGCCTTCGTCTGGCCTCTGGCGACTTTATTGTTAGGCTTGATTCTGATGACTATTTGTCTCCTCTTTACATGGAGAAACTTTCTGGTTTACTATCTAAACATTCTGATGCTGGTTACGCACATGCGGCAGTACAGGAAGTGGATCAGTACGGAAATTTTTTATTAAAACGACAACTAGCCAGAAAATCAGGGTATCAGTCGGGGACCAAAGCTTTAGAATCTGCAACAAAAGGCTATCGGGTAGCTGCTAATATAATTATGTTTAGGCGGGAAGCTTTAGTTAAAGTTGATTTTTTAACCAACAGGCCCAGCTCTGCTGAAGATTATCATTTATCTGCTTCTTTAGCTGCTGCTGGCTTTGGTAATATATATTTAAACGAAATACTTTCTCATTACAGAGTCTGGGTTGATGCAGGAAAGGCTAGGTTACGGCGTAAGCTAATGGAGATTGTTGGGATATATAAAGTATATCATGAAGTATTAGAACCTGCATATAGGGAACGAGGGTGGAACATTAATGGCATTCGTAAAAACAGGGAAGCAATTGCTTGTATTCAAGCTGATTGTCTCGGCTGGAAAGTATATTCAGATGAAGAAAAGCTTCAATTAGAAGATGCTTTAAATAAATTATCCTCCTCTCCTAAAGCAAAAGGAATTGCATGGTTATACCTAAATGGATATGGAAAATTTTTAGACATATACTCAAGCCTGTTATCAAAGGCTAAATTTAAATTAAAACAAATATTTATACAATTAAGATATTAGTGCCTAAACTTGATGTATCATAATGACTAGTTAAGTATATAATAACTATATTATACGTATTAATAATCAAATAATTTAATAACTACCAATAATAATAAACAACTTGTATTGAGAATTTTATTTTTAACTCACAACTTTTATCCTGTTATTGGAGGTATTGAAATCAACTCTGATATTCTTGCACAAGCATTCACAGATGCAGGGCATGAAGTACATTTATTAACATGGTCAAGAGATATATCAAATAAAAAATTTCCATTTTTTGTAATTAGAAATCCAACTAAACGCCAACTATTTGCAGAACATTACTGGGCGGATTTAATTTTTGAAAATAACCCATCCTTAAGGTTAGCATGGCCTTCTTTATTTTTTCAAAAACCTTCTGTAATCGTATTAAATACATGGATATCTCGCCCTAATGGTAATATTGGATTACAGGACAAAATAAAACTATGGTGGTTAAAAAGAGCAACCAAAGTAATTGCGGTAAGTAATGCTATTCGTAAGAGATGCTGGCCTACAGCTATTGTGATCGCAAATCCTTACCGACTTAATCAGTTTAGAATTATCCCTGGCATTAACAAAACATTAGATTTCGTGTTTTTGGGCAGACTTGTTTCAGATAAAGGTGCTGATCATGCTATCAAAGCTTTACACATATTAATTACTTCGAAACCTGAAATAAGGTACATAAACAAAAAACCATCACTTACCATTATTGGAAATGGACCAGAAAGAAAAAATCTTGTGCAATTAATTGAGGAATTGAAAATGGAACCATATGTTGTATTAACAGGTTCGCTTACTGGGGAAGATTTAGCAATTTGCCTCAACCGACATCGTTTTCTGTTAGTGCCATCATTATGGGAAGAACCATTTGGTAATGTAGTTCTGGAAGCTATGGCTTGCGGGTGTTTACCAATTGTTTCTGACGGTGGTGGTCTTCCTGATGCTATAGGGAATGCTGGGATAACATTTCGTCGCGGCGATATAAATTCCCTTGTGAACGTTATTATCGAAATACTTAGTAACCCAATTTTAGAACAACAACTAAAAGATGCAGCTGAAGCACATTTAATTGTACACCACCCGGACAGAGTAGCACATGGTTATTTAGAAGTTATCAATTCAGCCCTTCATTCTTTTAAAAGAAACTGATGAAAGTACTTATTTCACATCCAACCGGTAATGCTTTTTTTCGTGCAGCTGCACTTGGACTTCAAAAAGCAGATATGCTCGCGGGATTACGAACTACCGTAGCTACCTTTCCAGGAAATGCTTTTGATAAACTTAGCAAATATAGTCCTTTTACAGAATTTAACAGGAGACGTTATGACACTGCATTAGCACCATTTACGGAAGCATGGCCATGGCACGAATTGGGAAGGTTTGCTGCATCTAAAGCAGGATTTAAAAAGCTTATTAAACATGAAACAGGTATTTTTAGTGTAGATGGTATTTATCGGGATCTTGATAAACGGGTGGCCAAGAGCTTGAAACAAACGGCTAAAACCGGAACCAATGCAGTTTATGCCTACGAAGATGGAGCTTTATTTTCTTTCCTGGAAGCAAAGAAATTAGGGCTTAAATGTTTATACGACCTGCCTATCGGATACTGGAGGGCGGCTAAAATGCTTTTGGAATCGGAACAAGAACGCTGGCCCGAATGGGCTACGACCTTAACAGGCTTAGAAGATTCTGAGGCTAAGCTTGCCCAAAAAGACGAGGAACTTCGTTTAGCAGATAAAATTTTTGTTGCAAGTAAATTTACAGCAAACACGTTAAAATATTATTCAGGTAAATTAGCACCTATTGAAGTTATTCCATATGCCTTTCCGCCTGTTGCAAGTTCACGTAATTATACTGCTGCTTCTATATCCAAGCCTCTGAAATTGTTATTCGTAGGAGGCTTATCGCAAAGAAAGGGAATCGCTGATCTTTTTGCTGCGGTTGACAAATTTAAAACCCATGTTGAATTAACCGTTGTGGGAAAGAAAGCAAGTGACCAGTGCCCCGCATTAGATTCAGCACTTGCAAAGCATCGTTGGATACCCAGTATGGCACACGATGAAATTTTAAAGCTTATGCGGGAACACGATGTTCTCGTTTTTCCCTCTCTTTTCGAAGGTTTTGGATTGGTTATTACAGAAGCCATGTCGCAAGGCACTCCTGTAATTACGACAGATCGTACTGCTGGCCCTGATTTAATAAAGCACGGAGAGAATGGCTGGTTAATTGAAGCCGGATCAACAAATGCCCTCAAGGCTGCAATTGAGGGGTTATTAAATGAACCAGGCATAATTGCAGAAGTTGGACGAGAAGCGATGGAAACAGCAAGTAAACGGACTTGGGATGTATATGGACGGGAATTGGTGCAAGCCATAAACAAAAACTATTAATAATAAATTAGCATATAATTTATAGAGACGAAATAGTTGGTTATAGATAAATACAAGAAAGCGGATTCTAATTTAAATACAATGATTGAAATTGAAAGTAATCCTGATGTAATTGTAAAGAAGCCTAAACAAATATTAAAAAATATCAACCGTAACACCAATAATGACCTCAAAATAGGTATATGGGCTTATTTTTTATTGTTAATTTTTGAAGGGGCTTTGCGAAAATGGTTTTTGCCAGGTTTAGCCACGCCTTTATTAATTATTCGTGATCCTATTGCCATTTGGATAGTTATTAAATGCTTGCAGAGGGGGTTACTTCCTTCTTCAATTTATTTATATGGAATGATAATCATAGGAATAATAAGTGTATTTACAGCAGTTTTTTTAGGGCATGGAAATTTACTTGTTGCTTTATATGGTGCCAGAATTTTATTGTTCCACTTCCCGCTTATTTTTGTTATTGGAAAAATCTTTAATAGAAACGATGTCATAAAGATTGGAAAGGCTACTTTATTGATCACCATCCCGATGACCGTTCTCATTGCCTTACAATTTTACAGCCCTCAGTCTGCATGGGTAAATAGAGGAGTTGGTGGAGATATGGCAGGTGCCGGTTATAGTGGTGCATTAGGATTTTTCCGTCCCCCTGCTACCTTTTCTTTTACTACGGGTACAACTTCCTATTATAGTTTTGCTGCATGTTTTATATTTTATTTTTGGTTTAACACAAAAAGTATCAATAAATTAATTCTAACTGCTGCTACATTAGGTATGTTTGCAGCAATTCCTCTTTCTATTAGCAGAGGCTTGCTTTTTCAAAATGGGGTTACATTAATGTTTACCCTTTTGGCTGTTTCCAGAAAACCGAAATATATTGTTAAAATGTTGGTTGCAGTTATAGGAGCGATAACGATCTTAGCTATTTTAAGTCAAACAAGTTTTTTTAATACAGCAACAGAAGCATTTACTTCGCGTTTTACCAATGCAAGTGATACAGAAGGTGGTTTAAAAGGTACACTTGGCAATCGTTATGTTGGAGGATTGCTTGACCAACTATCAGGATCAACTGATCAACCTTATTTTGGATATGGTATAGGCATGGGCACAAATGTTGGGAGCATGTTATTATCCGGAAATCGAAAGTTTTTAGTTGCGGAAGGGGAATGGGGAAGATTACTCGGAGAAATGGGTCCTTTAATGGGGCTCATGGTTATATTTTTACGTGTTGGTTTAACCACAAAAATAACTTTAGCATGCTACCGGAAATTAGCCGAAAATGATTTATTACCCTGGCTGCTTCTTAGCTTTGGCCTATTAGCCTTAGCACAAGGCAATTGGGCACAACCTACTTATCTGGGTTTTAGTATTATGATCAGCGGATTGATGTTAGCATCTTTTAATTCTGGTACTATTATAAAGAGAATGAAAGATATGAATCCAAAAAAAGTTAGAATATAGCTTTTATTATTAATTCGTATATTTAAGTTATTCGTGCACCTCACCTTTTTCACTCATCCTGATTTTCTTGGCCATCAAAGCATGCCGCGTTTTGCTAAAATGCTGACTGATGGATTGGAAAAGCGTGGGCACCAGGTAGAAACCTGGTCTCCCAATCCCCGGTTTTATAATTTACCTGTTCCAAAAGCTTTTAAAAAGTGGTTAGGATATCTGGATCAGTATTTAGTGTTTCCTGCCCAAACACGTAAAAAATTAAAAGCAAAAAAACAAGATACACTATTTGTTTTAACGGACCATGCACTTGGCCCATGGCTGCCCTTGGTTGCTCATCGTGCACATGTTGTTCATTGCCATGATTTCCTCGCCCAACAATCTGCCCTTGGCCTGATCCCTGAAAACCCAACCTCCAATACGGGAAAGCAATACCAGGCTTATATCCGTCGTGGTTATTCGAAAGGAAAAAACTTTATTTCTGTTTCAAAAAAAACACAGCAGGATCTGCATCACTTCGTCGATCCTTCAGCAATAAGATCTGATGTAGTTTATAACGGCTTAAACCAATCTTTTAATGCAATAGACCCTGCAATTGCCAGGATGGAAATGAGTGCTCAAACCGGACTTAATTTAGAAAAAGGTTATATCCTTCATATTGGGGGAAATCAATGGTATAAAAACCGTTCCGGAGTAATAGAAATATATGATGCCTGGCGAAATATAAGCAAATCCTCCTTACCACTTTTGCTGATAGGGGAATCTCCAGATGAAAAATTAAATGTCAGGATCAGCCAATCCGCTTATCAAGCAACTATTCATAGTTTCAATCAAATTAAAGACAATCTAATCAGTGCAGCTTATTCTGGCGCTTCAGTCTTTTTGTTTCCTTCATTGGCAGAAGGTTTCGGATGGCCTATTGCAGAAGCAATGGCTTGTGGTTGTCCGGTTATTACCACCAATGAAGCGCCTATGACGGAAGTTGCAGGCAATGCGGGATTTCTAATCCCAAGGCAACCCAAGGATGAAAAGAACATGAAAAGCTGGGCACAAAACGCAGCTAAAACCCTGGAAGGGATTATTGCTTTACCGACAAGCGAACGGCTAAGTGCAATTCTGGCTGGAATTGAAAATGCAAAACGCTTTAATGCTGATCTTGCTTTGGATCGGATAGAGCAAATCTATCAAAGCATTCTTCAAAAACACGAAAACGAATGAAGCTGCTTCATATAATTGCCGGCATGGACCCTAAACTTGGCGGTGTTGCCCAGGCTTTAAAAACCATCATCAAAGGTTTAAATGCTTATCCGGAGGTTCAAAATGACGTGGTTAGTTTCGATGGTCCCGATGCTTCTTTTATAAGGGAAAATCCTGATCGTATCCATGCTTTAGGTGTAGGCAAGGGGCCTTGGTTTTACAATCCCAAATATCTTCCATGGCAGTTGCAAAATTTGCCGCAATATGATGTGGTTATTCTACACGGTTTGTGGAATTATCAGGGATATGGATTGATCAAAGCCTTACGCCTGTTAAAAAGTAAAGCTGCTGATTATAAAAACAATACTTCTTTTAGCACTAAATTCTTTGTAATGCCTCACGGGATGTTGGATCCATACTTTCAAAAGGCTTCAGGTAGAAAGTTAAAAGCCGTTCGCAATTGGATATACTGGAAATTGATCGAACGTAAAGTTATCCAACACGCTAACGGATTGCTGTTTACCTGTGAAACGGAACTTCGTCTCGCACGCAAAACTTTTACACCTTATCATCCTGAAAAAGAATTGGTTGTTGGTTTGGGGGTGGAAGAACCGCCTACTTATACAGCAGCTATGCGCGAAGCATTTTTAAGTATTTGTCCCGGTTTAAACAATCAGCCTTACCTCCTCTTTATCAGTCGTATCCACGAAAAAAAAGGTGTTGATCTGTTGATAGAAGCTTATGTCAAAAATAATTCTGAGGATTTTAATAAGAAGCCGGATCATAAACAACCTGATACTCCTTTTACCGGTCAAAAATATACATCTTCAAAACTGGTTGTTGCCGGGCCAGGATTGGAAACGCCTTACGGACAAAAAATCAAAACCAAAGTATCAGAACCGGAACGTCCTGAAACTACTGTATTCTTTCCGGGAATGCTTACCGGCGATGCAAAATGGGGCGCTTTTTACGGATGCGAAGCTTTTGTACTGCCCAGTCATCAGGAAAACTTTGGAATTGCCGTAGTTGAAGCATTAGCATGCGGCAAACCGGTCCTTATATCTAACCAGGTAAATATCTGGACAGAAATTGCAGTCTCAAAAGCAGGTATCATTGCAGATGACACATTGGCCGGCACACAACAACTATTAGAAATCTGGAATAAACTATCCAAAGAACAACAAACAGAAATGGGTAAAAACGCAAGGCTTTGTTATGAAAAATATTTTGCGGTTAGGCCTGCTGCTCGTCAATTTTTAAATGCTGTTACCGTATAATGTTATTTTTAAACTGATCTTAAGCAAAATTTAGCTGTTTCAACGCTAACTAATCCGAATACCCTAAACGATTAGTTCTTTTTTAAAAAGTACATATTTAAAAACTTAAGCTTATAATTGCTATTTAATGCAGTTATAAGCTTTTTTTATCGTTTTTAATAAAATGTATTGAAATCATTCTATCAAACATTTAACATAATTTCGCCTTTTATACATCAAAAGAAGGATGGATAAAAGAAGTATTAAATTTATTTGATGCAAACGGATCTATCGAAATTCACAATTGGTGATTATAAAGCCGGGCCTAAATGGAAAGTTTTTATATGGCATTTCATTAATTATTTCATTTTTAATAGTGCTTTTCCATGGCCCTATTCCATAAAACGGGCATTGCTGCGCTTTTTTGGCGCAAAAATTGGTAAGGGCTTGATTATAAAAACAAAAGTCAGGATTAAAAACCCATGGAGATTAGAGATTGGGGCGCATTGCTGGATAGGCGAATCTGTTTGGATTGACAATCTGGAAAACGTTTATATGGGAAATAGTGTATGCGTATCCCAGGGGGCATTACTTCTAACAGGCAACCATGATTATACAATGAGCGATTTTCCCTACAAATTAGGAAAAATTATTTTAGAAGACGGCGTTTGGATAGGTGCAAAATCAGTAGTATGCCCGGGCGTTGTTTGCAGATCCCACTCTATATTAACAGTTAATTCTGTAGCGACTAAAGAGTTAAGCCCGTGGATGATATATGCAGGCAATCCGGCAGTATTTGTTCGCTATAGAAAATCTGTGAATTAGTTTTACCGAATTTAATGGTACAGAAAAGAATTTTATTAATTAGCGGAAACTTTTATCCCGAACTTACCGGGATAGGAAAATACAACGGTGAAATGATGGAGTGGCTGGCAGGGCAAGGAAATACCTGCACGGTTATCACCACTTATCCCTATTATCCCGATTGGAATATTAAACCGCCCTATTCTAAAAAATCCTACTGGTTTAGTAAGGATTTTAAAGAAACAGATGCAGTTCCTGCCAATCCTATAAAGATTTACAGATGCCCGCATTTTATTCCTGCCAATCCCTCCGGTTTTACCCGCATTCTGTCCGATGTCTCTTTTTGTCTCTCTGCTACAATTATGGTATTTTTGTTGCTGTTTAAAAAGAAATACGATTTTGTCATTACCGTTTCCCCTCCTTTTTTAACAGGGCTATTAGCTGCAGTTTATAAAAAAACAAAAGGGGCAAAATTCTTTTATCACGTTCAGGACCTACAGATTGATGCTGCTGCAGATTTAAAGATGATAAAATCCCGTATCTTGATCAAGATGCTTTTCAGGATTGAAAGATATATCATGAAACAAGCAGATTTATTAAGCAGTATTTCAGAAGGTATGATCGCAAGGATAAGGGAAAAATCAGGTAAAAACGAAGTAAGCTTTTTTCCGAATTGGGTTGATACCGCTGTTTTTTATCCTTTATCAGAAAAACATGTGCTAAAAGAAGCATTCGGATTTGGGGCAAAAGACAAGATTGTTTTATATTCAGGCGCAATTGGCGAAAAGCAAGGGTTGGAAGCGATTTTATATACTGCAGATACCTTGAAAAATATTCCGGATTTAAAATTTATCATCTGTGGTTCTGGCCCTTACAAAAAGAAACTGGAAGACTTAAAGTCATCCTTACAAATCCACAGCGTATTTTTTCTGCCTTTACAGCCTGCGGAAAAATTAAACAGGTTTTTAAATGTGGCCGATGTACATTTAGTGATACAAAAAGCTAATGCCAGTGATTTGGTAATGCCTTCTAAACTTACAACTATACTTGCTGTAGGAGGACTGGCCGTTATAACAGCGCCTCCTGGGTCGAGTTTATTTCAGGTAGTAAGCAAATACAAAATGGGCATAATTGCAGAGCCGGAAAATCAAACTGCTTTAACCGAAGCTATAAAATCAGCCCTTGATGAGGTAAATGGAACTATAAACAATAATGCACGTAACTATGCAGATCAGTTTCTTTCTATAAATGAAGTTCTAAGAAAATATGCACAGGAAATGGCCGAAGCATAGTAATATGATTTTTATTATAATTAAATAAAAAAAACACAGCAACAAGCATTGCTTTTACCGTATAAAAATATAATTGATACAAATAGATTTAACATATAAAGCCTTAAACTTGCAAACATTATCTATTTGATGTTAAACTTTTATCATATATTACTTATCCAAAATAACTTGTTTTAAAGTTATTACCCGAATATGGAAAACCGTTATATATTTTTTTTAATTGTTTTGCTCTTTCTGGGTGATTTGATAGCAATCAACTGCTCTTTCATGATTGCTTATTTCTGGGACAGCCAGAACAATTCCATCATTCAATCCTCGCATTATAATCTTGATTTATTGATTTTTAATGCTACCTGGATAGCTTCTGCCTTTTTCATCCAGTTATACCATCGTGAAACGGCACAACGTACAGAGTTGGTTTTTCAGAAAACCTGGCGTGCAATTGTTTTACATGCACTAACCTTTAATGTGGTTATTTTATTAACCAACTATGCTTCTTATTCAAGAAACTTCCTGATCTATATTTTTGTATTTGAAACCTGTGCATTTATAATCAGCAGGTTTGTAATTACGGCCTTTGAACAGTATCACATCAAACGTGTACGGTACAAGAAAAAAATTGCTATTATTGGCTATAACGAAACAGCAAAAAGACTGGCAGATTATTTTTTGAAAAACCAGATGTCTTATAATTTTACCGGTTTTTTTGATCACACCCCAGAAAGTTATATAGATAAAACAAGCCAGGAAGTAATACGCCCGATAGATAATTTAATAGACTATGCAGTAGAAAACAATGTGGCAGAAGTATATTCAACTTTATTTCCAGAAGATTACCACAATCTGAACGACTTACTCTTAGTAGCCGAACAAAATTGTGTGCGCTTTAAATTTATTCCAGACGTTACCAAAATCATCAATTCTGATTATGCGATAAATACTTATTTTGACGAAATACCGGTTTTAAGTACCCGGACAGAACCTTTAGAACATATTACAAACCGTGTTTTAAAACGTGCTTTTGATTTTGTGTACAGTATCGGCGTGGTTATATTTTTGCTTTCCTGGCTAATCCCGATACTGGCAGTAATTATTAAATTACAGTCCAAGGGACCGGTTTTTTTTATGCAGTTACGCTCTGGCAAGGATAATAAGCCTTTTTGGTGCTATAAGTTTCGGAGTATGACCATAAATGAAAACACAGAGCATATACAAGCAACCAAAGGGGATTCGAGGGTAACCAAAATAGGGGCTTTTATGCGTAAAACAAGCATTGATGAACTGCCCCAATTCTTTAATGTATTAATTGGAAACATGAGCATTGTTGGGCCAAGGCCCCACATGATCAAACATACAGAAGAATATAAAGCTATCGTTCACCAGTATATGGTGAGGCAGTTGTTAAAGCCAGGCATTACTGGTTGGGCACAGGTTAACGGCTACCGTGGGGAAACAAAAGACCATAAACAAATGGTAAAACGAGTAGAACATGATATTTGGTACATAGAAAATTGGTCGTTAATGTTAGATATAAAAATCATATTTTTAACCATAATCAATACTGCAAAAGGTGAGGAAAATGCATATTAGCTTTTTCTACTACTTATCAAGTTAAATCATATTTTTATTTGATGAATGCATTTTCTTACAACTTACAAAATTGCTTTAATTGTATTTTCTAAATATAAAATCTATAATATTCTTTTTAAAGAATCAGTAATAACATCCTTTAAAACAAAAATAAATATATGAAAAAGAAAGCCTTGGTTACAGGTATCACAGGTCAGGACGGTGCCTATCTTGCTGAGTTGTTATTATCAAAAGATTATGAGGTACACGGTATCAAACGCAGAAGTTCTTCGTTCAATACCGACCGGATAGACCATTTATATCAGGATCCGCATGAAGAAAACGTGAGTTTCTTTATGCACTACGGCGATTTGTCTGATTCAACCAACTTGATCCGTATCATCCAGCAAATACAACCTGACGAGATCTATAATTTAGGTGCAATGTCTCATGTTAAAGTGAGCTTCGACACACCTGAATATACGGCTAATGCAGATGGAATTGGTACATTGAGAATCCTGGAAGCAGTTCGTTTGTTAGGTTTAACCAAAAAAACCAAAGTTTACCAGGCTTCAACATCCGAACTATATGGTTTGGTACAGGCAGTCCCTCAATCAGAAACAACACCGTTTTACCCGCGTTCGCCTTATGCAGTAGCCAAATTATATGGCTACTGGATAACAGTAAATTACCGTGAAGCTTATGGAATGTATGCTTGCAACGGTATTTTATTTAACCACGAAAGCCCTTTACGCGGGGAAACTTTTGTAACCCGTAAAATTACCCGTGGCGCTGCAAAAATAGCTTTAGGCTTGCAGAAGAAATTATATTTGGGTAATTTAGATGCACGCAGGGATTGGGGACATGCCAAAGACTATGTAGAAGCCATGTGGCTGATTTTGCAACAGGACAAGCCGGAAGATTATGTGATTGCCACCGGCATTACAACGCCTGTACGCGATTTTGTAAAAATGGCTTTTAAAGAAGCCGGAATTGATGTTGAGTTTAAAGGGGAAGGCGTTGACGAAAAAGGATATGTAGTTTCTTGTAGCAACCCGGAATTCCAGGTTGAAATAGGAAAAGAGGTTGTTGCGGTAGATGCTGCCTACTTCCGCCCTACTGAAGTTGAATTACTGATTGGTGATCCTTCAAAAGCCATCAATCAATTGGGCTGGAAAATTAAATACGACCTGCCGATGCTGGTACAGGATATGATGAGTTCAGATTTAAAACTTTTCCAAAAAGAAAAAGCTTTAAAACAATTAGGTTACACCATCAAAAACCAGTACGAGTAATCAGGAATTTTTTATTAATACTTTAATTACAAGATATTGGAAAAAAGTGCCAAAATATATGTGGCCGGACACAAAGGAATGGTAGGTTCGGCCATTGTAAGAAAACTTGTTGCTGAAGGGTATCAGCATATCATCACCCGTTCTTCAAAAGAACTCGACCTGCGTAACCAACAAGCGGTTACTGATTTTTTTGCAGAAGAAAAACCAGATTACGTGTTTTTGGCAGCGGCAAAAGTGGGCGGTATTGTAGCCAATAATGTTTACCGGGCAGATTTCATCTACGAGAACTTAGCTATTCAGAATAACATCATTCATAATTCTTTTATGAATGATGTAAAGAAACTGATGTTCCTGGGTTCGAGTTGTATCTACCCAAAAATGGCCCCTCAGCCCTTAAAAGAAGAATACTTGTTGACCGGCCTGCTGGAGGAAACCAATGAACCTTATGCCATAGCAAAAATAGCCGGAATAAAAATGTGTGATGCTTATCGCGCACAATATGGCTGTAACTTTATTTCTGTAATGCCCACCAATTTATATGGTTATAACGATAATTATCATCCTGAAAACTCGCATGTTTTACCAGCTATGATACGCAGGTTTCATGAAGCTAAAGTTGGCGGTAAAGATGAGGTAGTTATTTGGGGTTCTGGCAGCCCGAAAAGAGAGTTTTTATTTGCAGACGACCTGGCAGAAGCTTGTTTTTTTCTGATGGAAAATTACAACGAACCGGAACCTATTAATGTTGGCGTTGGACATGACATTACCATTAAAGAACTGGCGCAATGGGTTAAAGATATAATAGGATTTGAAGGCACAATTGCGTTTGACTCGACAAAACCGGATGGAACACCACGCAAATTAATGGACGTAACCAAACTTCACAATTTGGGATGGAAACATAAAATCAATCTGGAAGAAGGTATTAAACTAGCTTACGAAGATTTTTTATCCAAAGCTGAAAATGTAGCTGTGCGATAATTAATTGTAATGCTTCTTTTACCAAGTAATTTTATGTATTGATATCTTTCTATTTTTGATCATACTTTGTAATACATTTTATATTATCAAATGTATCAGTAATAAAATAATTAAAGCACCTCAATTTGGTGCTTTAATTATTTTTGGCCAATGCTTAACTTATCATTGTTGAGAAACTACTTATACTATTAAACATCTTCCTGATGCTTCTTTTATCAGCCAAAAAATAGTAAAACCTTTTGTAGATCTTTATGATAAATGTGTTGGTTAATTGCTAATGCTATACTATAAGCTACCAGTTGTAGTTTCCCACCATTTCGCACAATACCTGGAAAACTGTTCTTCTGTTGAGAAACCCGATAATTTCTGTTTGTACGTTTGGCAATTGCAAGTTTAGCATTGGTTTAAGCAAAGCAAAAACGGCAATCATAAAAACAGGTGCTAAAAGAAGTATGAATGGGTTTGTATTAAGTATTATCTTTTTCATGATATGGTGTGATTGGTTTAGACTGATTAAAAGCATATTACTGCTGTTCCTTTTTAATTTGATTTAAAAAACTTCCGCTCAAATTAACTTGCGCACTGTCTGAAATATTGAAGTTGCTTTTAGTGATTTTAGGGTTTTCTAAATTCAACTCGTTCTTTCCCGCCACTTTAATTTCTGCATTATTGATTTGATTATTTGATCTAATTGTTAAATTAGCATGTTGAGTTGAACTATCCCCAACATAAGCTTTTAAAAAATCAATCTTGTTTTTATCCAAATCTAACCGTGTTGCTTTGTTGATATGCAATTCCAATTCTTGCTGGATAAATCCAATCAAAGAAGTATTAACGTTTGAATAATTGCCCTCTTCATTTTCTTTTAAAGCGAAAAATGGAGTGGTAATTATCTTGTTTACAGCAGGACAAGTGATAATGATTCGATTTTTATAACTATTTATGTAGGGTTTTATATAAGGTGATTTTTTATCGATCACATCAATAACCAATGCTGTTCCCTTGTGTGAAATACTGATGTAAGCTTTTAAATCGTTCATCATCCAAATACCAAAATGTTCACCCTGCTCAACCCGGACGGTAACTAAGTTGGCGGCACGATTGTCCAACGTAGTAAATGCTTTTGCATCTGTTGTTTTTTCAAATCCGTAGAAATGGCTTTTATAAGTTCCTTTACGATATTCTGCACGCAATGCTAAATCATAAGTGATCATCGAACCAATGATTATCAATATTGCTGTTATGAGTAATTTACTGCTTGTTTTCATGATGCTGTTTTTATGCCTGATAATTTTGTGTTTTAAAACTTTGATACCGCTTTTCAATTTCTTCCAAACTAATGTCCAGCAGGAAAATATTTTTAAAAAACTCCGGTAATTCCTGTTGCAAAAAGCGCTCTTTGCGGTAACTTTTTACTTTGTTCTTGGCATCGGCACTTACAAAATACCCGATGCCGCGTTTGTTAAAGATCACTTCCTTGTTTTGCAAAAATTCGTAAGTTCGTGCAACGGTATTTGGGTTTACTTGCAACTCAACCGCTAAATCTCTTACTGAAGGTATTTTCTGCTCGGCAACCCATTTATCCAACGTTATATTTTCGCTTACATATGCTGCAATTTGTAGGTATATGGCTTCATTGTCCCTAAAATCCATAATAATTAAACCTCCTTTTCTTTAAGCCTGAAGAAGGCACTGATCCATAAAAGCACTACAATTATCTCCAACACAATTGCTCCTGTATAATCCTGAAGATCAGTTTGCCTGATTGTCCAGGAGGTTTTCCCGTCTGAAATATCTACCGGACTAAAAATTGTACTACCAACTGTTTTAGCATCAATCATCATATTCATAATTGGCATATTTAATAAAGCCAACAAAAAAGCACCGATAAGAAAAGCAAATGCCATTTTAATGAAGTGCATCTTCTCAAAATAAATAGCACCTAAAAAGGCAATTCCATGTAAAAGTGTATAGATGATAAAAGCATAATAAGACTTTTGATCTTTGGAAAACACATTGACTAAATGGTTTTCCCTGCCGGGAACATCATGCCCAACTTGGATGACAATAAAAGCCATTAAATAAAACAAAGCCACAAATACAATTTGAAAAACAACAAAAGAATAGATCCAACCAACCAGATATTTTTCAAATTGAGAAGCCGGTAAAGTAAGTGCCGGGATTGCTTTCTTTTTATCACCCATCTCAGTAAAAATCATACTTGTAAAAATAGTTCCTGCAAACAGCAGAAACGTTATGAAGAAGGAAGTCTGAACATTTTCCGGTAGAAAGCCAGCATTGTTGTAGGCCACAAATCCCATAAACAAAAGCAGTATTCCGGCCAACACGGCAGCAGACATCAAGTACATCCTGTAGTTTTCCATCGTATGCTTTTTAAAAAGCATCGCAAATCGGTTTAGGTTAAAAGTTTGGTTCATGACTAACTATTTTAAAATTTCGGTGATGGTTTGATTGTTACTGATGATAGCATTGAAAAGCAGTTCCATATCTACTTTGCTATAGCCGCCGTTGGTGTTTTTAGTGATGCTGTTCATGCCGCGCATACTTTCTTCGGCATACAAAACATCCGTTCCGGCTGTTGAAGCCGTACCGAAGTTTAAGCGTTCCGAAATCTCATCCAGGCTTTTGTTCAATACAACTTGCTTGTTGTGCACCACAAGGAGCGTATCGATCAGGTTGTCCAGATCGCGCACCTGGTGTGTAGAAATAATGATGCAACGTTTTTCTGTTAATGCTGAAGCAATGATCTTGCGGAACTGGCCTTTGGAAGGAATATCCAAACCATTGGTTGGTTCGTCCATGATGAGCAGGGAAGTATTGGTGGAAAGCCCGAAAGCGATCATCACCTTTTTTTGCTGCCCAAAGGAAAGTTTGCTTAACAAACTGTCATTCGGAACATCAAATTCGGTAAGCATTTTATTGAATTGCATTTCATCAAAGGCAGGATAAAAATGTGCCGTGCTTTTAACAAACTGTTTCGCCGTTAATGATGGCATGTAAACTTCTTCCGGGATAAAAAACAGGTCTTGCAAAAATGCCGGCAAACGTTTGGCCGCATTGTATCCGTTCACCTCGCAAAGCCCTTGCTGCGGAAAAACCAGGCCGGCAATATTTTTTAACAGTGTTGATTTTCCGGCGCCGTTCTTCCCCAGCAAACCATAAATATGCCCTTCCTGCATGTGCAGGCTCAGGTCCTGAAACAGGGTTTTTTTCCTGCTGTAACCGAAAGTTAAATTAGAGATCTTTATCATAAATAGTGTATTAGATAAATAGTACACTACAAATGTAAGTAAGAATATTTAGGATGCAAGTATTTTTGAAAAATATTTTTTACAGCAAAAAAAGCCTGCTCTTTTTGGAAGCAGGACTTAAAAAAAATATTGATAAAAGAAGTATAAAACCCAAATACTTCTTTTACCCTATAAAAATTGGTGACTTACTTTCTTTTCGGTAGCCTTGCGGTAAGATCGGCAATAGGAATGCTCATCATCCGCCCAATGGGTTGCTTTCCGCGATAGGTGATCATTTTAAGCTGCGCGGCCTCTTTCGGCACCGTAAGTGGTTCTGTATATTTCGGATAAAAACGGTCGGGAAAAGAATTATCAAAACTGTAATAAATGTCCAGGTCTTTCACTTCTGTGGACAAGGCAATATTCATCGTGCTGTCCCTTCTGGAAACATTCACGATCGGATCATAAATGCTGGGCGCATAGTTGATGTCTGCCGTTTCCAACCTCGGGAACTGGCCTTCTACCCTTTTAGAGAAATTGTCCCAGTTTTTAGCCGCTTTTGGCGACCATAAAGTTTCGGCAATGGCAAAACCACGCGGCCAGGTCATGTATTCGGCTTTGCGCATGTTGTACACCTGCTCTGTCCACAAGTTTGCCTGTCCGCCTTTGATCAGTTTGGCATCCACACTATCCGGCACCGGCTCAAATTCATAAGCTTTATTCAACCTGAGCGTAGCATAAACTTTTGATTCGATAGACGGGTCGCCCTGCATATAATCGATGTAAGCAAAAGTAGTCGGGCTCATCACCACTTCATGTCCCATTTTAGCTGCTTCGATACCGCCTTTCATCCCGCGCCAGCTCATTACCGCAGCATCTGGTGCCAGGCCGCCTTCCAGGATCTCGTCCCAACCCAAAAACTTTTTGCCTTTGGATTCCACGATTTTTTCTACCCGTTTTTCAAAATAGCTCTGCACTTCTTCCATGTTTTTAAGGCCTTCTTTTTTCATCAGTGCTTTAACCGCATCGCTTTTTTCCCAAAAGTTTTTCGGGCATTCATCTCCGCCTAAATGGATGTATTCAAAAGGAAAAAGCTGTGCTACTTGCGTAAGCACTTTATCCATAAACTCATAAACTTTTTCGTTTGCCGGGCACAAAGTATTGTCAACTAAAGATGTAGGCGGCAAGCCATGCGAAAAATCCATAAGTACTTCCCCGGAACGAACATGGTAATTTTCAGCGCCAGGCGTACAGGATAAATCGGGGTAAGCAACCACAGCCGCCAAACTATGACCTGGAACATCAATTTCGGGCAAAATATTTACAAAACGTTCTTTGGCATATTGTACAATTTCTTTAATGTCCTCCTGTGTGTAAAAACCACCGTAATTGCGCGGCTCGTTAGCAGCCGGAGGGGCAAAAGTGCCGAAATAGCCAACCCTTTTTGCATTATATGCACCAACTTCGGTTAAGCGTGGCAAGCCTTTTATTTCTATCCGCCAGCCTTCGTCATCCGCTAAATGCAGGTGCAACAAATTGTATTTGTACCGGACCATCGCATCGATGTATTGCTTCACTTCCTGTTTGGTAAAGAAATGACGGGAAACATCAAACATCAACCCTCTCCAGCCAAACCTTGGATAATCCGTAATTTTTAAGCAAGGGACTGTCCATTTAACGTTTTTAACCGCGGTTTTACTTTCAATTTCTTTTGGCAGCAATTGCACCAGCGTTTGCACACCATAAAACAGTCCGGCTGCGGCATTCGCTCTGATCACAATACTTTTTGGGGTGATGTTAAGCTGATAACCTTCTTTCCCGATGGCAGCGTTTTCGGTTTTATTAAGCACCAGTTTTATTGGGGTAAAAGAAGCATTGTTCCTCACTGTAACCGTTCTGCCGGAAGCCGTTTGTAATTTATTTTTCAAATAAGCAGTAACCGGCGTTACCTCAACCGAAGCAGGGGCACTAATGCCGATAGTTGCAGGCAATACAAACCGGCCTGCATTTTTAACCATGCTGACAGGCTGGGGAATAATCGAAATGGGTTTAGTAGTAACCTGGCTGAAAGCAGTAAACGATAACAGGCAGCAAAAAAGGAATCCGGCGGGTTTTAACATAGGTTTGGTTTTCAAAAAAATAGTTCTTTTATCAACATGATTTCTAATTGATAAAAGAACTAAAATTTTTACGGATTCTGCAATCAAAATGATGATTTGTAAAAACTTATTTACCAGTTTTAAGGGGATAAAAGAAGCATTTATTTCATACTGTACAAGGTGTTGAAAAGTAATTTGAACGTAGCATGAGACTGGCCGCGGAAAGTAATATCCGGACCGAAAGCGTATAACTTTCCTGCGCCTACGGGTGCTGTAAATCCGGCAACACCATCTTTTAAATAGGTTTGCCCAAAGGCCCAGCCGCTCCGTAGCGGTTTGTCTGTTGTGAACCAAACAATCGGCTTTACGCCTTTTTCGGCAGCACCGGCGTCTAATTTAAAAACCGGGCTGTTGTCAAAGTTCAGGTCTGTTTCATTCGTCATTCCCCAGGCAGCAGTTTGGGAAGGATCAACCGTGGCATGCAAAATACTTCCGGGCACATAATATTTGGTTCCCGGAAGCGGCTTTTCCTGCCCGGCGGCATTCTTCTCGACCAAAAAATTATGTACCGGCAGGCCGAGATGATAAGCTAAGTTTGTGCTACTGCCTAAAGCAACGATTTCCCCTCCGGCTTCCAAAAAAGCTTTCAACTGCGGGATGGATTTTTCGGATGTTAGCTTGCCCAATGTTTTTCGGAATTCAGCAGGCACTTCTTCCGGTTTTGGCATTCGTTCGGCAAATAAACTATTTCTTTCACTTACCTCTCCGCCAACCGGTGGAATAGCCCGGGTTACAAATACGATCACATCATATTTACTTTTGAGGTTTCCGGCATCAATATCCTGTGCGTAAACCTGTTCGCAGGAAAAATGGTATTGCTCCATCATCCAACGGATCCAGCCCGAAGGGATAGAACCGCCGTAAGTGTCCCAAAGGGCAATCCGCATCGGAGAAACTTGTACAGCTCCTGTCGGTTTCTGTGCGGCAACTGCCACTTTCAAACCCAGTTCTGCTGCTGATCTATCTAAAACAGCTTTTGCTTTTGTGCCTGCGGGAATAAAAAAAGTACCTGTTTCTGTTAAACTGCCTCCGCCGTTTGGCACACGGTAAACCTCAACTCCGGTTTTCAGCAGATCGTTCACGGCGATAAAAGAATTGTTTACCTGGGAACTGAGCAAATATCCGGCACCGTTGGCAGAAGCAACTGTTTGTTTGATGGGCGATTGGATTTCGCCGTAAGGAATGCGTTGAAAAGGGCCGTTAAAAGCATTGAGGACACGGTCAAAATGTACACCCATTTGGAAAGCCAGTGTCCAGCCGGCGGCATCATAAGGGCGGATTGGCGGCCCGCCTGGATACAGGAAATCGTTGGGATGGTCCTGCGGCTCGAACATATCCAGTACATGGGGCCGAAATGCCTGATCGGTTTTAACAATATAAGAACCTGCCGGATAATTTTTTCCTTCTACCGTAAAAGCTGCCGTTGCTTTTTGTACCGAAATCCCTGCTTTGATCAAAGCGTTAATAAATTTGGTTGCAGTAGGAAAATCAGGCTGATCGGCAGTAAGGATATAACCACGCGGATCCCGCAGCTCCGGGTTTTTCAATACGGCGTCATAATATTTCATCGGGATGTCGCTCCCTCTCGTCATCCAGCCCATCGGGTCGCCGGCAGCAGGCGTACTGCTTTTGTCGGTGCTTTTTTGATCGCTTTTATAAGCCTGCATAATGGCGTCAGAACGTTTCGGCGAAAGCGTCCAGTAATCTTTGCTGCCTCGTTCGATAGAATTTTTCCCCATGCGGTAAATGTTGAACAATACCTCGTCCCGTTGACGGGCGGCATAATCCAAAACAGCGTAATTGAGCGACACCGAATAATCTATAGATTGTTTGAAATGCCATACATCCTGCGGCAAGATTGGGTTTGGTGTAGCGCCATTCGGGATCAATCGCTGTGGCACGACCGGTATTTTTTCAGGCGTTGGGTTACCTATGATTTCTGTCAGCAAACCAATCATGTTATGAAATTGCGTGGTGGTGCGCAAGCCGCCGTTGTACCAGGTAGAAAAGCTGGAACCGGTAAGCCGTGTGTAGCCTGGCTTATTTTCTACATTTAACCTGCTGTACATAGCTGCGCCGAGTGCATCGATACCGGTAATCATTAAAGGATCAAAAACATAGTTAAAAGGATCACGGTAAGGCGGCCCGGCCAGTACCGAACCTTCCGGCCCGCGCTGGTGGTGGTTGTACATGATCTGCGGAAACCACTCCACAAACAGTTGCCGACCCATATTGCTGCTTTCCTTCGTATTCATCATATAAAAATCGCGGTTATTGTCGTGCCCGATATATTTCTCATATAAGCGGGGAATAGTGGTATTTCTTTTTTTAGGGTCCTTTTCCTGCATGTACCAGTTCGATACCAGTTCCTGCCCATCGGGATTGGCATGTGTCATCAGGACGATCACATTGTCCAGAATCCGCATCGTTTCCGGGTCTTTCCGGCTTACCAGGTTATACATCGTTTCGACCAACTGGTGCGCGCCAACTACTTCCGTGGCATGCAAACCTCCATCAATCCAAACCACAGCTTTGCCTTCTGCAGCCAAAGCCCGCGCCTGCGCATCCGTCAATCCTTCGGCATGTGCCAGTTTTTGGGCGATCTCTTTGTAGCGGTTCAGGTTTTTGATGTTTGCAGGGGAAGAAACAACCATCATATATTGATGCCGTCCTTCTTCTGTTAAACCAATATCAACCAGTTTGGTACGGTTGGACGAAGCGGCCAGCTTTTTAAAATAAGCCGATGTTTGTGTGTAATTAGCCAATTGGTAATCATCGCCGATGTTAAAACCAAAATGTTCTTTTGGCGATGGAATAGTTTGTGCCCGGGCAGAAATGTTGAGTAAAAACAGGACTGCGAATGAATAGAAAAGTTTTCTGGTCATAAAAAATAGTATTGATGGAATGATAAGTTTTAATAGGTAAAAGAAGCATCATCCAAACACAATGCTTCTTTTACCAGATAAAAATTGGTGTTCTATAAACTTGTTGGTTTACTTGAATACAATTGGTTAAACAGCAGCCTAAACGTGCTGTGCGCTTGCCCGCGAAAGGTAATTTCCGGTCCGAAAGCATACAACTTGCCTGCGCCAAGCGGTGCCACAAAAGCAGCTACGCCATCCTTTAAATATTTTTGGCCCCATGCCCAGCCGCTGTCTAAAGGTTTATCCGTTGCAAACCATGCCAGCCTTTTTATGCCTTTTGATCCGGCATCTGCATCAAACTTAAATACCGGACTTCTGTCAAAATTGACATCGTTTTGCGCTGGCATTCCATAATTAGCAGGTTCAGAAGTTTCAAAACTGGCACGCAACAAACTTCCGGGAATATAATATTTCGTTCCCGGGATAGGTCGCTCTTTACCATTCGGCCCAACTTCTGTTAAATAATTGTGCACCGGTAAACCCAAATGATAAGCTAAATTAGTACTTGACCCGATGGCGATGACCGTTCCGCCAGCTTCCATAAATTTTTTTAGCTGCGGAACAGATTTATTCACAGTGATCTTCCCCAACCAGGAACGATATTCTGCCGGGATAGAATCCGCTTTTGGCTGTCGGTCCGGGAAAAGAGGCGTTTCTGCGCGGCCAACAGGCGGAATAGCGCCGGTAACAAAAATCAACACATCATATTTTTTGTTGAGGTCGCCCGCATCGATTTCCTGTGTGTAAAGGGTTTGGGCAGAATAATGGTATTGCTCCGTCAGCCAGCGTATCCAGCCTGATGGGATTGAGCCACCGTAAGTGTTAAAAATACCGATACGTACCGGGGAAATTTCAACAGCGCCGACCGGGGTTTGTTGTGCAACCGAAACCTTCAACCCAAAATCAGATGCTTCTTTTACCAGTATATTTTGTGCGTTTGCAGAAGCCGGGACATAAAAAGTACCTGGCCCGTCTTCCGGCATCCCGCTTACGCCTTTTGGCAAACGATAAACTTTAACGCCCGCTTTTAACAGATCGTTCACTGCAATGAAACCGTTGTTGATGGCAGGACTGATTAAATAACCACCTTTAGCAGCTGCTATATTTTGTTTTGGCGGAGATTGGATAGCGCCATAAGGTACTTTTTGAAACGGACCAGTAAACCCTTCCATCATCCGGTCAAATTTTACGCCCATTTGGAAAGCCAGGGTCCAGCCGGCAGAATCATACGGACGAATGGGCGGGCCGCCTTCGTACTGGAAATCGTTCGGATGTTCCTGCGGTTCGAACATATCCATCACATGCGGCCGAAAAGCCTGATCGGTTTTAACTATATAAGAGCCAGCCGGATATTTTTTTCCGGCAACGGCAAAATCTGCTGTTGCTTTCTGCACCTGTACGCCAGACCAAAGCAAAGCGTTGATGAACTTTATCGCTGTAGGAAAATCAGTTTGATCAGCCGGGACAATATAACCGCGCGCATCGCGGTTGGCCGGATTTTTCAGAATGGCCGCATAATATTTATTTGGAATGGTATCTTCCCTGCCGAAGGAAAATTCAGTAGATGTGCTTTTGCTGCTGTCTTTTTTGGCCGACTTTTTATCTTTTTGGTAAGCTGTTTTGATTGAATCAACAAATCTCGGATAGAAAGTCCAGTGATCGCTGCTGCCACGTTCGATGGAATTTTTCCCCATCCTGTAAATATTGTAAAGCAGTTCGCTTCGATAACGTGCCGCATAATCCAACACGGCATAATTTAAGGAAACAGAATAATCTATCGACTGGCGGAAATGCCATTTCTGAGGCACCACCGGGTTTGGCGTAGCGCCATTCGGAATTAAACGGTCGGGCACCAAAGCAACAGTTTCCGGAGTAGGGTTTCCGATAATTTCTGTAAGCAAACCAATCATATTGTGAAAATAAGGCGTTGTACGCAAACCTCCGTTCCACCAGGTAGAAAACTGAGAACCTGAACGTTGTGTATAACCTGGTTTTCCTTCTGCGTTCAAACGGTTGTTCATCACGGCGCCAACGGCATCAATACTGGTTACAATCAAAGGATCAAAAACGTAATTAAAAGGATCGCGGTAAGGTGGCCCGGCCAGTACAGAACCTGCAGGCCCGCGCTGGTGGTGGTTATACATGATCTGCGGGATCCATTCCACAAACAGCTGGCGGCTGATGTTCTGGCTTTCCTTCATGTTCATCATATAAAAATCTCGGTTGTTGTCGTGGCCCACATATTTTTGCCATAAACGTGGCACGTCCATTTTTCGGTTCTTTGGGTTGGGCTCGCGCATGTACCAGTTAGACACCAGTTCCTGCCCGTCGGGATTGGCATGCGTAAGCAGTATAATATCATTCTTTAAAATGTTCATCGTTTCCTCATCGTTGCGGCTGATCAATTGCCACATCGTTTCGATCAGCTGGTGTGCGCCAACTACTTCCGTGGCATGCAATCCGCCATCAATCCAAACCACTGATTTTCCTTCCGAAGCCAGGCTTTTGGCTTGTCCGTCTGTTAAACCATCTGCATGGGCCAATTTTTGGGAAATAGCTTTATAACGGTCTAACTTTTTTAGGTTTTCGGGAGAAGAAACGATCATCATGTATTCGTGCCGACCTTCTTCCGTCAAACCAATATCAACTAAACGCGCACGGTCAGAAGCAGCTAACTTTTTAAAATAAGCTTCGGTTTGGGTGTAGTTGGTCAGTTTGTAATCATCGCCAATGTTGAACCCAAAATGTTCTTTTGGTGAGGGAACCTTTTTTTGTGCCTGCGCTACCGGGATGGAAAAAACCACCGATAAAAGAAGCATGAGGTAAAATTTATGGATCATAGTTTATTTTGGTTTGGTTTGATAAATTGGTTTTGTTCTTCTTTTTTATGCTGATGGTTTGGCATTTGGTTTTAGCACCCATACTGTTTTTATGCACCTTTTTTTGATGTTCATAAATTGTTTATTGGCTTTTAAACCTTACCCGGGAACTGATAAGGTTGGGGTTGGGGCATTGGTTGCCGGGGCAAGGGATGACGATGGGACAGGCAGGCAAGCTTGTTCTGCATGGCGGCTGGCATAAAGCCCAATCAACTTTACCTCTGCCTTCCCAGTTAAGCGCGAACGAGAACTGCCTGTTGGCCAGGCTGGAGCCTTTTAAGCTGAAAAAGGCCAGTTTAAAATGATCCGGCCAGTTTGCCGCCCTCTGCCTTTCTCCCGCTTTCAAACGGCCTTTTAAATACCCGTCAAGCAATTTGTAAAACCCTGTGCCCTTCATTAAAAACACTGCCGCATCTATGGCAATATATATGTAAGTCGGCACAGAAAGGCCGAACACCTATCCGCTTTTCAATTATTTCCAAAAAAAACAAACAGGCCAGAGAAAAAGAAAGGGCAAAGGGACAAACAGTATCTATAAAGAAAGGGCAAAAGCAACAAACACGAACAAAAAATGGCCTAAAGAAGACCGGAGGTGCTTTAAAGCCTTGCTCAGTTGGTTTTCCACTGTTTTATGGGACAGGTTGAGCATGTCCGAAATGGCTTGAACGGACTGGTGTTCGTTCCGGCTCATTTGGAATATCTGCCGGCACTTTTCCGGCAGTTTTGCCGTTTCCGCCTCGATATGCCTTTTCAAATCTGAAAAATGGATGTTTTCTTCGTTGGAATTGTCAACCATTGTACTTTCAAACCAGGCAAAGCCCGCAGCATAATTGGTGCGCACTTTTGCCGCACGGATGTGGCTAATGATCTGATATTTTACGGCAGTGAACAGGTAAGCCCGAATGGAACGGTCAACCTGTAATTTCTGCCGTTTGTTCCACAAGGAAAAAAATGTTTCCTGGACAATCTCTTCTGAAACGCCCTTGTCGCGGACAATATTGTAGGCATATCTATAAAGATCATACCAATAATCATCATAAATCCTTTTAAATACAGAAACTTTTCCCTGTTTTAACTCCAGGAAAAGATCTTTGTCAGGATAATCAAATTTCATTTTGAGTTTTTTAACTGCTTTATTTAAAACTTGCATAAATTAATAAATATTTAATATAAATTTTGCCAAAACTTAATTTAATCCTTTATTTTCTATCGAAAAAAAACAATCAATTTTTATAATTGGGTTTTTTGCAGTTTAAGGACTGTTTAAATTTCTAAATAAAAAATATAGTACTTCTTTTAGCCCTTAAAATTCAATATTTGTATTTTAAGGGGGCAGAAAAAGATTATTGTTTTTTGTAGGGTAAAAGAAGCATTGAAAACTTCCCCTCATCAGGATTACAAGTTAAAAACAGCGGATATTACTGTTGCCTTTATATTTTGCTATTGATATAAATGGTCCTGCCGATGGCTGCTCAACGTTTATCGCAACCGCTCGCTTAATTTTCCGATGGTTAAGCCTTGTACGATGATAGAAAACACAACAATGATATAAGTGATCAAAAGAAATTCATTTTTGTGCAGGGCTGCCGGCAAAGACAGGGCCAGGGCAACAGACAAGCCGCCACGCAACCCTCCCCAGGTAAGTATAATTATTGCATTTTTTTCAAACCGTATTTTATTTCGTAAAAGCCAAACCGGGAACAGTACAGAAAGCCATCTGGCAAAAAGCACGACCGCAATCATGGCCAATCCGATTATCACAATGGGAGAAGTGATTTTGATCACCAGCATCATAAACCCAATCAGCAGAAACAACACGGCGTTAAAAATTTCATCCACCAGGCCCCAAAACTTACCCAGATAGTCCCAGGATTTGCGTGACAAAGCCGTATCCCTAACCAGATTGCCCATCATCAGGCCGGCAACAACCATGGCCAAAGCACCTGATACATGTAAATAATTGGCAAGCGCATAGCCCGGCATTACCATAGAAAGTGTTATTAATACTTCTACCCGGTAATTATTGATGGACCGCAGTATAAAATAGCCAAAAAAGCCCAGCAGGGCACCAAATACCAATCCCCCTACAGCTTCCTGCAGGAAAAGGCCTCCAACGTTCCAAACCGTTAACTGATCTGTTCCCTTAACTGCCACTTCTGCAATGGTCAAAAATATCACTACTGCCACACCATCATTAAACAAAGATTCGCCGGTTATTTTCAGTTCCAGGCTTTCGGGTATTCCGGCCTTTTTTAATACGCCCATAACGGCAATAGGGTCTGTAGGCGAAATCAATGCACCAAAAAGAAGGCAATAGATATAGGGCATGCTGAGGTGGAACAGGTTGAAAATGCAGTAGGAAAGCACACTTACCAAAAAAGTGGATATTAAAACACCAAGTGTTGCCAGCACCATTACCAGGAGCACCTCTTTTTTTAATTTGTTGTAATTTATTTGCATGGCCCCGGCAAAAAGCAGGAAACCCAGCATTACTTTCAGCAAAACTTCTTCAAAATTGAGGGATTTGACAAGCTTTACCAGGCCGGTGATTAAAGCAGGTTCAAAATGCCCAAACAATACAACCAGCATCGAAGCCATTAAAGAAAGGGCCATAATACCGATGGTAGATGACCACCTGATATATCTGTCGTTTACATAAGCGAATACGGTTGTAAGCAGAATAACAACTGTAATGATGTTATAAATAAGCATTATCGGAAATTTGCCTTAAAAGCCGTAAAGTTCTAAATATAAAGTTATTTGTAAAACAAATTCGGTCCGCTTGTATAAATTCATCCCATAAAAGAAGCATCATATTTAGTTGAACTTCACGCAACCTCTCTTAAAAAATCTACATTTATGAGTTTTAATAGCAACGGCTTAATTTATTTAACAATTTCCCTAATCTTTTTAGTTGATTTGCTGTTATCCGACACAAATTTTAGATAGATAAAAGAAGCATGGCCATTATAGGTGAGCTGATTAAATCAGCAATTGAATTAACCGATAAGATCGTAAAAAACCCGGACCCAATACAGGCACAAAAACAAGTGCTGGAAGACCTGCTGGAAGCAGCTACAGATACCTCTTTTGGCAAGCATTACGATTTCGAAGGTATTTTAAACAGCGAAAACACCGCAAAAGCTTTTGCGCAAGCCGTTCCGGTTTTTGATTACGACCGTTTGTACAACGATTGGTGGCATTTAGTGGTGGAAGGGAAAAACGATATTACCTGGCCTGGCAGCACGCCTTACCTGGCTTTAAGCAGCGGCACAACCAGCCATAGCAAACAAATCCCGGTAACGGACGATATGCTGGCAGCTATCCGGCGTTCGGGCTTGCAACAGGTGGCAGCACTGGCAAATTTCGACCTGCCGCCGTCTTTTTTCGAAAAACAAATATTGATGCTGGGCAGCAGTACCGACCTGAAAGACATTAACGGCCACCTGGCAGGCGAGATCAGCGGCATCAGCGCCAGCAAGATCCCTTTCTGGTTCCGTGGTTATTACAAACCCGGAAAAGATATTGCCAACATTGAAGATTTTGATGAGCGGATCAAAGAAATTGCCAAACAGGCCGCCAACTGGGATATCGGCAGCTTGTCCGGCATTCCGGCCTGGATGGAACTGATGCTGAAAGAAGTGATCAGTTATCACAAACTCAACAACATTCACGACATCTGGCCTAACCTTTCCGTTTATACTTCCGGCGGCGTTGCTTTCGAGCCTTATAAAAAAAGCTTTGAAAAGCTGCTGGCGCACCCTTTGGTTTATATTGATACTTACTTAGCTTCCGAAGGTTTTTTAGCGATGCAGAAACGGCCGGATACTTCGGCTATGGCTTTAGTGGTGGACAACGGCATCTATTTTGAATTTGTGCCGTTTGAAGAAAAGAACATGACGGAAGAAGGAACCATTGCCGAACATGCAGAAATAATTACCCTGGCCGATGTGCAGGAAGAAAAAGAATATGTACTGCTGATCTCGACCGTTGCAGGTGCATGGCGTTATATGATCGGCGATACGGTTATGTTTACGGACATAAGCCGGCACGAGATCAGGATCAGCGGACGGACAAAACACTACTCCAATGTAGTAGGCGAGCAGCTTTCTGTGATACAAATGAACGCTGCCATACAGGAAATGGAAAAGCAGTTTAATGTTTGCATCCATGAGTTTATTGCCGCTACGGTGCATCGCGGTGAAGAATTCGTCCAGAAATGGTATATAAGCACAGATAAAGAACTTGACAAGATTGAAGTTGCAAAAGCATTAGATAAAACCCTGCGCGAAAACAACAAAAACTTTAATGTTGCCCGCACCCGTGCTTTAAAAGGTGTGGAAGTAGAACCGCTGCCTGTAGAAACATTTTACAAATGGAGCGAGGAAAATAAAAAGCTGGGCGGCCAGGTTAAAATTCCGCGTGTAATGAAAGAAGGACAATTTTTGGAATGGGAAGGTTTTGTTAAAAAAGCCGTGCATTAAATCGGCTTTTTTAGTTTCTTTACGAGATCTATAATTTGCTGCGGAGAAAGATAAAGCTTTCTGATCCGTGCTTTGTACTGCTGAGGAAGGTCAGCATTGTTCAGGATAAAGTTTTTTGTTTTGATGATGTAAGTGCCTAAACCATGGTTTACGGCATAAGTATCTGCATTGCGTTCGGCCTGCATCAAAAACGTGTCCGAACTGATGTACCTGATGCCGAAAACAAGCATGTTCCAGTTGTTGCGGCTGCTATAATCCATCACATGGCCCAACTCATGCCCGAACCAGCCGGTTAAAATATCCGGCGGAACATTTTGAATTGGCACAGAACTGTGCATCATTACAAACCTGGGGTTTATTTTTATTACATAAGTCCGGTTTTTTTGTCCCTTGAAAAAAGAAGCCATTACGGGTTGCGACAGCATGATGGATTTGCCCGTATTCGGATCAAACACAAAATCAATCGTTGTTTCTTTGAGTTCCGGGTAAAAGGACAATGCTTTGATCACTTCCTGCTCCACCACAAGCGGAATGGTTTTATGCTGATAAAAAACGTAAAGCGGTTTAGCGCCGGCAATTGCAGCAGGTTTAGACGAAAAATAAATAACGAGACAACTAAAAACACCTGTTAAAAACAGCAGCAGTACAATTACGGATACAGTTTTTTTATTCATATCGGCACAACAGCTTTTTAAAAAAATAGTTCTGGGGGTTATATGAAGGATGAAGGTAAATAGATGCTTCTTTTATCGGTTAAAAATTGAGTTGTTCTATATTTATAGATGAAGTTGTTTAATCTTTTTTTTAGGGAATCTTACTTGCCGGTATAATTATTCATCCCCCTAACCCCCTTCAAAAGGGGGAAATATAGCGCCTATCTTTCTAAAGCATATAACAGGAGTTTAGAAAGGCGGCGTTTGCAGGTTTCCCCTTTTGAAGGGGGCAAGGGGGATGACCTGATATTTTACCCGATAAAAGAAGTACCAAGTAAAAAACAAAAAGAAGAAATAAATTAAACAACTTCGATATCACCGTTGGAAGTATTTCCGCATTTCTGATTCATCTAACTAAAAATCCCTTTGACAATAAAAAGCCGGAAAAGCTTTTCCGGCCATAACACTGATTTTTACCCGATAAAAGAAGTATTATAAATTGCTTAAGAACTTGGCAAACAGCTAAACTTTAAAAAACACTTTAAAGGTGCTGCCTTTGCCCACTTCGCTTTCCACTTCAATTTTACCTCCTGCTGCATCCACAATTTTTTTGACTAAGTAAAGGCCGATCCCCTGGCCTTCAATATCCTTGCTTACCCTTTGGTACATCCGGAATATAAAATCCAGCCGGTCCTGGTCTATCCCGATGCCGTTGTCTTTTACTGTTAACAATACAAAGTTATCAGCCATTTCGGTCTTGATCATGATCTCCGGCTGCCTGTCCGGAGAACAGAACTTAATGGCATTGGTGATCAGGTTTAAAATGATGCTCCTTAAATATTTTTTCTGAAAATGCACTTCCTGTACCTTAAATTCTGTCATGAAAGCTGTCTGGGCAAGTTTTATTTTTTCAGAAATCAGTCCCTTTATTTCATTAAATATTTCTGAAAAATTTTCACTGTTGCTTTCTTCCTGCATTTCGGCTTCAATCTGCCCAACTTTGCCAAGGTCAATAATAACAGCTTTGAAATTATTGATGGCATGGTTCATCATTCCAGACAGGTTTACAATGTCCGGGTCTTTCATGTCCATTTTTTTATGCAATATACCCAGTACCATTTCTATGTTCAATATCGGGGCATTCAGGTCATGCGAGGCGCCATAAACAAAATTGTTCAGGTCATCATTGATCCTTAGCAGGCTTTTGTTGCTAAAATCCAATTCTTTGAACAGTTTTTTCAGATCTGTTATATCATAAAAGCTGATAATCGCCCCATCTGCGTTTTTGCTGTTTTTCCTGACATAAGGGATGGTCATCACCTGGTACACCTTTCCGTCCAACGCTTCGGCTTCCCTGGTAATGGTTTGTCCATCCTGCATTACTTGTTTAATATCATTAAGCAAGGTTTCAAATTTGATGTTTGTGGTAATGTTGCTTAACGGGCGGCCAATATCACTCTCACGGATGTTAATGTGTTTAACGGCACCGGGCGAGTAATTTTTGAGCAGCAGGTCACGGTCAACAAACAACTGCCCGTTCAAATTACTCCTGAAATAATTGTTCAGGTCGTCGTTCAGTTCCGTTAATTCTTCATTGGCCTGCTGGTGTTCCTTGTTTACGGTCTGCAGTTCTTCGTTTACAGAGTGCAGCTCTTCGTTGATAGATTGCAGTTCTTCGTTGGCACTCTGCATTTCTTCATTGGCCGACAATAGTTCTTCGTTAAAAGACTGGATATTTTCGTTTGAAGATGCTATCAGCTCATTGGCCACTTCCAGTTGATGCTTTGCTTCTGCCAGTTCTGTTTCCAAGTCAACCAAATGTGCTTTGGTAAGCTTATCCAGCTCGGCACCGTTGATGATATTTATCCCCGTTGTTTTGCTTTTGCTTTCTTTAAATAAAATGAGCAGCGATTGCCCGGCCGATTTATCCATAAAGAACGGTTTGATCACAAGATCTGCCTCATGGATCTTGCCCGCATCGGTACCGCCAAAACGGATATTTTTAAGGACTATCTTTTGATTTAACTTTAAAGCTTTGTGCGCTGCGGCTTTAAAAGCAATGGATATATTGTCTGTGGCAATAAGCTGGTGAGGTTAAAATTGAACACTTCGCTTTTAAGGTAAGGGGAAGGGTCACCAAAAGAGCGGATCACCTGTAAGTTTTCATCCGTACAAACACAGTACCCGGATTCCTCCATAATTGCCATGTTGATCTCTTCTGCCACTACAAGTTTAGACTTAGGGATCCCGGCTTTTGTGCCTGCTTCCATGGTTGTTGTTTTTATCCGTTCTATCACCGGCGATAAGAAGGTGTCAAACTTTAACGAGCGGCCGCTCTTGTTGCTCTTTAATATATTCCATTTATTACTGATCTCTGTAAAATCCTCGTTTAAAACAGCAGCGTTCTCGGTGGGGCCTAAAAAAAGGTACCCGTCCTTTTTTAGCCCGAAATGCATCATGGAAAGTACTTTTTTCTGCAAATCGGGTTTCATGTAAATCAGCAGGTTACGGCAGCTGATCAGGTCTATATTACAATAAGGCGGGTTTTTAACCAGGTCGTGCTGCGCAAAAATGAGCATCTTCCTGATCTCGTATTTCACTTTATAGTTTGTGCCTTCCCGGGTAAAAAACAGGTCCAGCCTTTCTTGGGACATTGTTTCCCCTACTTTACCGGTATATATTCCTTTTGATGCAATGTCTAAAGCGGCTTTACTAATATCAGTGGCAAATATTTTAACTTCCGGGTCTTTTTGGGTTTTATTCAAATATTCTTTTACCAGGATAGCTATCGTATAAGCTTCTTCGCCTGTGGCACAACCTGCTATCCATATTTTTAAAATATCGCCCTTTTCTTTGTGGTCTATGATGTTCGGGATCACTTCCTTTTCAATCAGTTTGAATGCTTCCGCATCCCTAAAAAATGAAGTTACACTGATTAAAAAATCATTGGCCAGCAGTTTTATCTCTTGCGGGTTATTTTTTAAAAAAACGTAATATTTATTAACCTCGCTAAAATTATGCTGCACCATCCGCTTTCGGATCCTCCGAAAAAGTGTAGGGTGTTTGTAATCTGTAAAATCAAGCGGCAGGTCTCCGTCTATCAAATCCAGGATCCCCGCCAGCTCAGCTTCCTTTATTTCATCGTTATTGTCATCTGCAAGTTCACCTTCCTTAACTTCATGATTTTTATCATCCGAGAGTAATTCGAGCACGCCATCTTTTACATAATCTTCAATAACCTGGGGCATAGCCTGGGGCGAAAGGACCCTATCGGCACAACCTGTGGCAATTGCGGCCAGCGGCATACCGTTAAAACTTGCCGTGTCCGGGTCCTGCACAATAGCGATCCCGCCCAATCTTTTAATTGCTTCAATTCCTTTTGACCCATCGCTGCCGGTACCGGATAAAACAACACCGATTGCTTTATTTCCCCGTTCTTCTGACAGGGATATAAAAAAGTGGTCGATGGTGAGATGGGGCGCTTGTTTGTCTTTTTTTTCCGATAAGACAAGCGTGCCATTTTTAACAATCATATACTTAGTGTTGGGGATAAGATATACTTTGTTGGCTTCTATGTCCATCTTATCCTTAACCTCAACCACTTGTAGTTTACTATGGGGGGTAAGTATCCGGGCCATCTGGCTTTTAAAGTCAGGGGAAAGGTGCTGGATCAAAATATAAGAAACCCCATCCATTGGTGTATAATCAAAAAACGCAGATATGGCTTCCAACCCTCCCGCAGATGCGCCAATAGCTATAACATATTGTTGTTTGTAAATTTTGGCCATGTTTATGGGTTTATTAAACTCATCCTGATTTAATAGGTATTACAGGACGTTATAGATAGAAGCAGTAGGTAACAAATATAATATTAATCATCGTCCATACACAAATATAAATTGAACTTGTTTAAACTTTACCTTTTGTGATAGGATAATTTATGGAAATAGCGCTCATCCCCCTAACCCCCTTTAAAAGGGGGAAGTATAACGACTGTCTTTCCAACGTTATCCTGTTTTAGACATTTGGCGTTTGCAGGTTCCCCCTTTGAAGGGGGCAAGGGGGATGACATCCTGTTTTTATACCCATAAAAGAAGTATGCAACACACCAGCAGAGAAAGTTTAAACAAGTTCTAATGTAAATTATTTGCTTTTGAAAAACTTGTTTGCTGTTCCTTTTAATGGGATGGTGAAATTTTGATTATTTAAAACAGTAAATCTTAAGCTTGAAATTAGACGTTTAAAAAATTGAAGTTCCTTTTGCAAAAGGCAGATAAAAACCTTTCGGCTTCAACACCAATTTTTACCCGATAAAAGAAGCATTGCAAGCATGGCACATTATAAATTAACGGCAATCATACAATCAAAATATATTCAATAACTAAAAGCATTCCTAAAACTAAATTCGTTTTTACAGGTTTTTTATGGCGTGAAGCATTTTAAACAGCCGCATCATTGTATAGCAGTTTATCTTTTTCATCATGGTTATTGTTTTTTAGCCTATCTGCGCTAACCCTTACAATCGGTAACTTCGTAAGTAAAAAACAACAATATCTGCAAAAACATGAAAAAGGTTTGGGGCTGGGCAGCAGGCATACTGCTTTTTTTAATAATTGCAGGATATGCCGGATGGCGTTTCTTAAAAAAAGATTTGGCAAACCCTAAAAGCAAGGTTGCAAAAACCATCCTTACAGATGAGTTAAAGAAGTTGGTAACCGAAGCCAGCGACAGCCTTTACCATATTGAGTACGACCGGTTTGATGTTAACATTGATGCAGGTAAAGCACTGATCACAAACTTTAGGCTGATACCAGACAGTGCAGTTTATCAGCGTTTGCTTGCTGCGCGTAAAGCACCTAACAATGTATTGCACATCCGTACCGACAGCCTGATCATAGGGCATTTTGGTTTTGCCGGAAAGCAAGAAGGCAAAAGGTTTAATATTGGGGACATTGTGATAAAACATCCGCAGGTTAGGGTGATAAATAAGTGGTTGCCTTACAATGATACGGTCAATGCCGAAAATGCAGCCCATCCGCCTTTACTGGTGAAGATGATGAAGGAAATGTTGAAGATCACTTCCATTCAAAAGCTTGTCATCAGCAATATGAATTTTACGATGGTGAACCAGAATGAAAGTAAAAGGAAAAGTACTTCGCTGAAGCATCTCGACATATTGATCGATGATTTTACTGTTGATAAGCTTGCCGCCAATAAACGGGACACTTCTGCAACATCATTGTCCCTGAAAGTTAAGCTTTGCCGTATTTCTACGCCCGATAGCTTGTATCGGCTCAATTTTAAAAACACCTGTTTTTCGCCCGGTAAACGAAGCATATCTGTCAGCGAAGTTTCGTTGATGCCGCGTTTGGATAAGGCGGCATTTTACAAAACGGTAAAATATGATAAAGACCGCTTCCATTTGTTGTACAACAACATAACCATGCGCAATATTGATACCCGGCGTTTTTTACAAAGGCAGCAAATCCATATCGGTACTGTTGCTGTAGGCAGCAGCTGGGGCGAAATTTTAAACAATTACAATTGGCCAAAACGCAGGCCTCCCCTGCGCCCGCAGCCTTATCCGCACCAAAAACTGCAACAGCTGGCTTTTGATATTACCATAGATACAATGAACATGCACAAAGGCTATTTCAGGTATGTAATAGCTGCTAAAAAGTCGGAAGAAAACGCTACCTTATTTATGGCCAACACGGAAGGGCGATTTTTTAATATCACCAATAATGTGCTGGCTAAAAAGCGCAATCATTTTATTATTTGTACCATGCGTACCAGGATGATGGGCGCCGGGAACACCTACGTAACCGATAAGTTTAACCTAACCAGTAAAACAGGTGCATTTAGCACCACGGTACAAATGGGGCCAATGGATGGCGCACTGCTTAACCCCCTGGCAAAACCCTTAGCCATGATAGCGGTTAAATCAGGAAGGATCAACAAAATGCTGATGCACATTAATGCGGATACGTACCATGCAAAAGGTAATATAGACCTTTATTATACCAACATGAAAGTTGCGCTGTTAAAACACGACGATAAAACAAATACTTTAAAAAAGCGGGGCTTGTTGTCTTTCTTAACCAATGCGCTTATGCCCAATGACAACCCTAAAAACAACGGCAAATTTAGAAAAGGGCCTGTCAACATTACGCGTGGCCCAAGGGAATCGTTTTTTGGTTTGCTGTGGAAATGTTCGCTGGACGGCATGTCATCTGCCATAACGGGATTCGACCAGCATAAACAAAAACCCAATGAAAACATCGTGATAAAAGCACTTCGTAAAAACCATTAAAACATAAAATTGCTGCAGGCGCTAAACAGGTTTCGGATACTTACTGTTATAAAAAGCACTGATTTTTAGGGGATAAAAGAAGCATGAACAACAGGTCCTGTAAAAGCTAATATTCCAAGGGCACGGTTGGTTCTTTTTTATTGGTTGACATGATGATCATGGTTTGAAATGTTTTCACCACACTGATCCTACTGATCTTTTGCATGATCAGTTGTTCGTAAGCTTTAATATCTTTTACATACACTTTCAGCAAAAAATCGCACTGCCCCGTAACATGATGGCATTCGGTGATTTCTTTGATTTCCTGTATCGCATCCAGGAAGACCTGGATGGTGTCGTTTTGATGAAAATCCAGCGAAACCTGGATAAAAGTTTTAATGCCCAAACCCAGTTTTTCTTCATCCACTAAAGCATGATAACTTAAAATATAACCCGAATTTTCCAGTTTTCGTACCCTTTCTAAGGTTGGCGCAGGTGAAAGGCCGATCTCATTGGATAATTGCAAATTGGTGATCCGCCCGTTCTGCTGCAATATCTTTAGAATCTGCAAGTCTGTTTTATCTAATTCAACCGCCATATCACTATAATTATATATTTACGCCCTTCAACAAAATTAATATTATTTATTTCAATCAAAATCAAATAGAAAAAGTTATATTAGGGTAGTCTAAATTATTAATTAGGCCATTCAAAAAATGAATACTTCTTTTACCGAGGAAAATTACTTAAAAGCCATTTATCATCTGGCTGCAGATGAAGGCCAGCAGGTAAATACCAACCAGATTGCATCTGTTTTAAATACCAAAGCAGCTTCGGTCACAGATATGCTTAAAAAACTTTCTGGCAAAAACCTTATTAATTATGCCCGCTATCAAGGCGTTGGTTTAACTGCAGAAGGTAAATCCATCGCGCTCAAGATCATCCGGAAGCATCGTTTATGGGAGCTTTTTCTGGTAGAGAAATTAGCTTTCGGCTGGCATGAAGTACATGACCTGGCAGAACAATTAGAACATGTTCAATCAACAGAGTTGATCAACCGCCTGGATCAGTTCCTTGGTTTCCCGGAGTATGACCCGCATGGAGATCCGATCCCGGACAACAGCGGAACAATAAAGTGTTATGATATGAAACCGGTTACCGCTTTAAATGCCGGGGAAACAGGAACAATTGCCGGGGTGAAGGAACATTCGGCTTTGTTTTTACAGTATTTGGAAAAGATGGATTTGAAAATGGGCAAAAAAATCAGCGTGGAGGAGGTTATTCCTTTTGATGAAACCGTGGTTATCTGTACAGAAAACGGACAAAAGATCAACATTAGTAAAGAAGCTGCCAAAAATATTTTAATTGCTTTATGAACAACCATAACGAATCATTGGCCGAGGTCCACAATTCGGTAAACACATCAGGTAAAGTAGGCTGGAAAAGGGTTTTGTCTTTTCTGGGGCCTGCTTATATGGTAAGTGTGGGTTACATGGACCCGGGAAATTGGGCAACAGACCTGGCGGCCGGCAGTCAGTTTGGTTACCGGCTGATCTGGGTACTGCTTTTGTCCAACTTAATTGCGCTGCTTTTACAATCGTTAAGTACGCGTTTGGGCATTGTGCAGGGTTTGGATCTGGCGCAGGCATCGCGGCAAAGTTATTCCCGTTTCGTGAACTTTTGCTTGTTCATCCTCGCTCAAATTGCCATTATCGCTTGTGATCTGGCAGAAGTGATCGGTATGGCCATAGGTTTGCAACTGCTGTTTCACCTGCCGCTGATCTGGGGCGTTTCCGTTACGCTGCTCGATACTATCTTACTGCTTTACCTACTCAATAAAGGGATGCGGCACCTGGAAGGTTTTATCGTTTCCATGGTTTTTATTGTTGGCTTTTCTTTTTTGGTTGAGATGTTTATTGTTGAACCAAACATAAAACAGATTGGTTTAGGGTTGATTCCAGGCAATTTAAACGGAAGTGCTTTGTACATTGCCATCGGTATTATTGGTGCAACGGTTATGCCGCATAACCTTTACCTGCATTCTTCTTTAGTGCAAACCAGAAAGATAGAACGCAACGAAACCGGCATCCGCGAATCCATCAAAATGAACTTTATTGATACAGGCATTGCTTTAAACCTTGCCTTTATTGTAAATGCCGCTATCCTGATCCTTGCAGCAGCAGCTTTTTTCAGGAACGGTTTTCATCAGGTTGCCGAAATACAAGACGCGCACAAATTGCTGCAACATATTTTCGGTTCGCTTGCACCGGCCTTATTTGCCATTGCTTTAATTGCTGCCGGCCAAAGTTCTACCATAACCGGAACACTTGCCGGGCAAATTATCATGGAAGGCCATATCAACCTGCGCATACAACCCTGGCTGCGCCGTTTGCTTACGCGTTTGTTGGCCATTATCCCTGCTTTTTTCACCATCCTTTATGCAGATGAAAGGGCATTGGGAAGTCTGCTTGTCCTAAGTCAGGTGGTTTTAAGTTTACAATTAGGTTTTGCCGTGATCCCATTGATCCATTTTACTTCCGATAAAGAAACAATGGGAATATTTGCCAACAAAACCTGGATCAGGGTTTTGGCCTGGGCAGCTACAGTTATCATTGTTGGGTTAAATGCCAAATTAGTGATCGGCCAAATTGCAGACTGGACAAAAGCTTATCCATATCATCAAACGCTTATTCAGTTTACAACCGTCCCTTTTGCTGCCGCCATCCTGATACTTCTTTTATACGTGTTTTTTAAACCTTTTTTTAAGCATAACACAAATACCAGTAAAAAAATCCCGCACGGTTTGGCACTCGAAATTGAAACTGTTGCGCCTGTTGCTTTACAGCGGATTGGCATCGCTGTTGATTTTTCTAAAAACGACCGGAACACGATCCGCCATGCGTTGATGCAAGGCGGCAAAAATGCAGGTTATTACCTCATCCATGTAGTAGAAACTGCCGGGGCAAATTATTATGGCGATAAAATAATGGATTACGAAACGCAAAGCGACCGCGAGAACCTGGAAAAATACCAGTTGCGCTTACAGGAATTGGGTTATCAATCGTATGCGCAGGTTGGTTATGGCAAAGTTGCGAAAGCAATTGCCGGAGTAGTTAACCAGCAAAACCTGGAACTACTGGTGATGGGCGCACATGGCCATAAAGCTTTTAAAGATATTATCTTTGGCACCACAGTTGGTTCGGTTAGGCACCGTATTAAAGTACCGGTATTAATTGTGCAGTAAAAGAAGCATCGGCAAAATACTGATCAGGACTTGTGAAGTTTAGATCGACCCGAAAATGAAAGAACAACAAGAACAAAACATACATATTAAAAATAAAAGGGCTTATTTTGATTTTCATATTGATGATAAATATGTGGCCGGAATCAAGCTCCTGGGGACAGAAATTAAATCCATCCGGCAGGGAAAAGCAAATTTGACGGATTCCTTTTGCACCTTTATCAATGGTGATCTGTACGTCCGCAACTTGCATATCTCCGAATATTCGCACGGCTCGTTTTACAACCACGAAGCCAAACGCGACCGGATTTTATTGTTGCAGAAGAAGGAACTGAAAAAGCTGCAATCCAAAACCGAAGAAAAAGGTTTCACCATCGTTCCGCTGACTATTTTTATCAACGACCGTGGTTTTGCCAAGCTGGAAATCGGCCTTGCCCAGGGTAAAAAAACCTTTGACAAACGCGAAACCATGAAGGAAAGGGATTCTAAGATGGAGATGGACAGGGTGATGAAGAGGTGAGAAATTGCTCTCGGCAATCAGCTATCAGCAGTCAGCCCCTTGTTAACGGTAATGGACATTAGTAAATTGATCAAACTTTATCTGATTTATTGCTGAAAGCTGATCGCTAAAATCTGACAGCTCCTTCTCACCACGCCTGATCGCCCACCAACGGCACAAACCGAAAAGCATCCAAACTTACCTTCTCGTAATTGTTTTCGGCCACGCGGAGAATGGTGGTCATCAACTGGCTCTTTTCATCGCCAACGGGAATTACCAGCAAACCACCGATCCGCAATTGCTTTAACAATATTTCGGGGATAAAAGGAGCACCGGCCGTAACCAAAATTTTATCATAAGGCTCATTTTCGGGGATGCCTTTGGAACCATCTCCACAAAAAAAATGAGCATTGTAACCCAAGTACGGGAGCACTTTGCAAGTACGTTCATACAACTTCACCTGGCGTTCAATCGTAAAAACTTCAGCACCCAATTCCAATAAAATACAAGTTTGATAGCCGGAACCTGTGCCTATTTCGAGTACTTTGTCTTTTGGTTGGATGTGCAGCAGTTCCGTTTGATAAGCAACGGTATAAGGCTGTGAAATGGTTTGCCCATCGCCAATCGGGAAAGCAATATCACGGTAAGCCTGCAGCCAGAAAGTCTCATCGAAAAAATAATGGCGCGGTACTTTTGCTATTGCATCCAGCACACGTCTGTCGCCGATCTTTTTCACTTCCTCCAGAAACTTCACCAGCTGTTTCCGCGCCCCTTTTTCCCGGTAATTATCCACAAACTTGTAAGCCATGCGTTGCAAAGATATTTTTTAAGCGATAATTTCCTGATTTTTATCCAAATTTAAATCGCACAAAAACAAATGCTTCTTTTATCACCAAAATTTCAACAAATGGGATTGAATTTACTTCAACATAAAAAATACCTGATAAAAACAGTATGCCTTTTGTTGGGCTGTATTATTTTGCCAACATTAGGTGCCGGGCAGGTTTTAAAAGTGGCCGTTGCAGCAAACTTGCAAGGCGTCATCAAAGTTTTGCAACAAAATTTTACCCGTAAAAACAGTATCCAAATAGAACCCATTGTTGGTGCTTCGGGAAATTTATCCAACCAGATCAAAAACGGTGCACCCTTTGATGTTTTTTTATCTGCGGATATGAGCTTCCCGGAAGATTTGTACAAAGCAGGTTTCTGTACTGACAAACCTGCGGTTTATGCTTTAGGAAGCCTGATTATTTGCAGCAATAAAAACCTCAACTTTAACAATTGGGAAAAGCTGCTTCAAAGCAATCAGATCGAAAAAATTGCTATCGCCAATCCAACAACTGCACCTTACGGAAAAGCTGCCACAGAAGTTTTGCAGCGAAAGGGTATCTTACAAAAAATCCAACCTAAAATTGTTTACGGAGAAAGTATTGCGCAGATAAATATCTACCTGACCACCGGCGTTGCAACTGTTGGTTTTACCACGGAAGCTTTGATCGGCGATGCGGCAAACAAACAAAAATTATACTGGAAACGAATTGCTCCTTCTGATTATCAACCGATCGAACAAGGCATGGTCATTTTGAAACATGCTGAAAAAAGTGCTTCGGCAGAACAGTTTTTCCGTTATATGCAAAGTCCGGATGCAAAAGCTATTCTGAAAAAATACGGTTATAGACAAATGGTAAAAGGTTGAAAGGTGAAAGGTTGAAAGGTGAAAGGCTGAAAGACGAAAAGGTGAAAGGCTGAAAGGTGAAAGGTAAAAGAGAAAGATATACACCCTGGCCCTATCCCCCTTCGAAGGGGGCAAGGGGGATGAACTAACACAAGCATAAAAGAAGCATAAAACAATAAATCAACTCTTTCTAAAACCATTTCCATTGACAGACTGGTCCCCCATTTGGCTCACTTTAAAATTAGCGGTTATTTCAACTGCTATTTTATTGTTGATTGGTTTGCCCGTTGCTTACTGGCTTTCCAAAGCACGTTCGGTTTTTAAAGTGATCCTGGAGGCCGTCTTTGCCATGCCGCTGGTTTTGCCGCCCTCGGTTCTGGGTTTTTATTTGCTGCTGGCTTTTAGTCCGCAACAAGGTCTGGGCAAATGGCTGTTGCAGCATTTTAACTTGCAATTGGTTTTTTCCTTTGAAGGCCTGGTGCTGGCTTCGGTAATTTACAGTCTGCCGTTTATGATCAGTCCCGTCAAATCCGCTTTGCAGCAACTGCCCGTTTCGCTGGCGCATGCTTCTTTTACCATGGGAAAATCCGAAAGGCAAACTTTTTTTTCGGTGTTGCTGCCCAATATCCGGGCTTCACTTTTAACCGCTACCGTCATGACTTTTGCGCACACTTTGGGCGAGTTCGGTGTGGTGCTGATGATTGGGGGAAACATTCCGGGCGTTACGCGTGTGGCTTCCATCGCCATTTACAATTCGGTGGAGAACATGGATTATAAAAGCGCCAATATTTATTCGCTGGCACTATTTAGTTTTACTTTTATTTTGGTAACTGCTGTTTTTATCTACAATAAATACGCAGCTAAAAATTTGCCCGAATGATCAGTATTAACCTGGAGAAAAAGTTAAGCACTTATTCGGGCAAAAGTATTTTAAAGGTTTCTTTGGAGATGGAAACCGGAAGTGTTACAAAAGTTTCCGGTCCTTCGGGCGCAGGGAAAACTACTTTTTTGAAGCTGATTGCCGGTTTAAATCATCCTGACCAGGGCAAAATTTTGGTTGATGATGCGGTTTGGCTGGATACATCTTCTAAAATAAACCTCTCCCCGCAGAAAAGAAAATGTGGTTTTGTGTTTCAGGATTATGCTTTGTTCCCGAACATGACGGTGCAGCAGCAATTGGAATATGCAACCACCGATCAAAATCTGATTAAAGAATTATTGGATTTTGGAAGATTGGAACCTTTTGCAAAACACAAACCTTTACAACTTTCCGGCGGGCAACAGCAGCGGGTAGCCATCTTGCGTGCGCTCGCCATCAAACCAAAGATTTTACTGATGGACGAACCGTTTTCTGCTTTAGATTTTAAAACCAAAACAACGCTGATCGGGGAACTGCAATTTATACTGCACAAAAGCAGCATCAGTACGATCATAGTAACGCACAATTTGCATGAATTGGAAAGCCTGCCCGGACAGGAAGTTTTTATTGGAGAGGAAGATAACGATTAATCACTGTGCCAGTGCAACCATAATCTTACTCAAATTGTGCAAATATCTCCTGCCGGTTTTAAAATCCAGCATCGAAGTCATTTGGACATTTTCGGGCATTTTTGCTGCTTTAACGCCGTTCTTTTCCATGATGATAAAAACATGGTTGCCAACTTCTGTATTGTACAACTCGTTCCAGGAATAAACCACTTTATAACCATCCGCACCGGAACAAACAAAATACAACTGGCTTAACAGTTTCGGGCTATTGACATCAAAAGTCGTATGGCTTAAAACGTCCTTCAGCAAAATCCCTTTTAAGTGTTCGTCTTCGTGTTTAAATTCACCTAAATGGTTGGTTACTTTTAGGTTACCGATTTCTTTTAATGGATATTGACTGAGGGAGTCCATCGTAATTACAGATTCTTTTTTAACTTTCCCGCTAATGAAAAAATTATATGTGGGTTTCATCACTTCCTGTGCAAAAGCAGGAGCGGAAAGGAAAATTAAAATGATAAGTTTGAACATGATTTATAAAATTACAAAGCAATACAGCTAACAAGCAGGTTTATATTTAACAATAAGCTAAAATTCAAAAAACATTTCAAAACAAAATAAATACTAAATTCGCCTTATGGAAAACCACAATCAACACCACGAAGAAGAACACAAAGTAATTGGCCTTGTCCCAAGCATTATTTTTCTGATTGCACTTGCAATTTTAGTTGTCTGGTATTCTATTTATTCATCAACACCACATCATTAATGATTTTACTTCTTATCAGGCTGGATTTTTAAATTTGATAAGGGGTTTTTGATAAATCAGATACCTGTTTAAGCAGAAACAAATTGTTTAATGCTTGGTGTCCTTGTCTCCGGGTTCTGATCCATCAGCTCCATCACTTGTACTATCAGTCTCATAATTTAAAGTAAAAGAAGGTTCTGCAGCTTGTACGGCCGCATTGATGCTGTCTAATTCCTGGTTGTCGTTAGGTGTAGTCAGGTCCAAACTGTCATTATTGCTTTGCTGCGCATCATTGGCCGGGTTGTTTTCTGGTAAGTTCATCATCAATTTTGTTTTATCAATTTATAATGCCATTTAAACAGCTATTGTTTTAGGTGAAGGCAATACAAAAAATATTTTCAGCATACCTTTTTTACAGGCATAAAAGAAGCATAATAATACTTCTGAATGACCTTAACGGCATAGCTTTTACTGATTTTTCTTTATATTTGCATTTAAACGGAATATACATCGCTATTCCCTGGTTAATTCCCGCTTACGTTTTAAATGATCCGCAATCTATTTTTTCCCTGCTGTTTTACCGTTGCTACAGGGATTTAAATAATGTCCACCATCAAAGTGCTTTACGTATCACGGTAAATACTTTTACAATTTTGCAGGACCGGTAAAAACCAGGGCAGAGTTTAAATCAACAAAATATGGCAAAGTCTCAGGCAACCTTTATGAAGAAGCAATTGGAAAAAAACAGAATGAAAAAGAAGGAGGATAAAGAACAACGCAAGCAGGAACGTCAGCAAAATTCAACCAGTGGCGACCTGGAAAGCATGATGGCCTACGTAAATGAATTTGGGGAAATCACTTCTACCCCTCCTGTAAAGAAATAAGCTTTACCCTCACCTTCCGCCCGTTACAAATGCTATTACTGATGATATTTGTAACGGGCTAAATTTTTTACGGTTTCGCCGAAACCTAAGTTAAGCGGGACCGGCAAGCGAAATACAGATCGAAAATGACAGATGCGGCAACTGCCTTGAAAACGCCCCGGACAATCAGGATTGCCACTGCTGTTTTTTTCTTTATCTCCGGCTTTGGGTATGCCACCTGGGCTTCCCGCATTCCAACCCTTCAACAAAAACTACACTTAAACGAAGCACAATTAGGGGCTGTATTATTTGCGCTGCCTGTCGGTTTAATGCTTACCCTGCCCGTTACCGGTAATTTATTGAGCCGTTTCAGTAGCCGCAACGTTATGTTTGCCGGTACAGTTGCTTTTAATATCATGCTGGCACTGCTTGGTTTCACAACCCAGGTTTGGCAGCTGGTTGTCGTACTGTTCTGCTTTGGCTCCTCACGCAACCTCATGAATATTTCGGTAAATGCACAATCGGTGGCTGTGCAGGCTTTGTATAAACGTTCTATCATCACTACCTTTCATGGCATCTGGAGTATGGCCGGATTTACAGCCGCAGCTTTGGGTTATCTCATGGTTGCCGGAAAAATCCCCCCTTCCTACCACTTTCTGATCGTTGGTTTAATGCTGGTGGCCTTTGCCTTTTACTTTTTTAAGGATACATTAAACCATGTGCCGTTGCAGCAGGAACGCAGGCCAGCGTTTGTTTTGCCAGATAAAGCTTTGGTAAAATTTGGGTTGATCTCTTTTGCTTCAATGGCTTGCGAAGGGACGATGTACGACTGGAGCGGAATTTATTTCCACAAAGAAGTACATGCAACACCGGCCATTGCCACAGCCGGGTTTGTAGTTTATATGGTTGCCATGACGGCCGGGCGTTTCTTCGGAGACCGGCTGGTAAATCAAATAGGTATTAAACCAATGCTTAGGTACAGCGGCATGCTGATCCTGACCGGTATGTTACTGGCGGCATCATTTCCTTATCCGCTTGTTGCTGGTTTTGGTTTTGTCCTGATTGGTTTTGGCGTTTCCTGCGTGGTGCCTTTAGTGTTCAGTATCGCGGGAAAATCAAAAACCATGAGCAGCGGTTCGGCTATTGCTTCCGTTTCTACCGTTGGTTACCTCGGTTTTTTAATGGTCCCTCCTGTGGTTGGTTTTATTGCACAAGCCGCAAGTTTGCGCTGGTCTTTTACGGTAATGGCAGCTTTGGGCGGATTGATGGTTTTTATGGTGGGTAAAGTGGAAGATTGATATGGATACCTATCCGTCAAATGCTTCTTTTACCACCTAAATCTTGTTGCTAAATTTATACCGATAAAAGAAGCATCAAACCTCTTTTTCCAAACCTTTATTTCAGCAACAAAACCGGGACAGAAGATTTTATAGTCAGGTCACTGGAAACACTATCATGCAAAAAGGATTGGAAAAAACTATATTTTCTGGGCAGGGCAATAATCATTTGTGCATGGTTTTCTGTTGCAAAATCAATGATCCCCTGGATGGTATCAGCCTGATCAATAAAAAAATACTGCGGATGGTACGGTTTCAGCATTTCTTGTAAAGCTGATTCTTCTGCAAGCATTTTTGGGTCTTTATTTTGATGCAAGCCTTTCGGGTCCACGTTTACAACCAGCAGTTCGGCTTGCAGCATGTCCCACACTTTCTTTAGTTTTTGCTGTGGGACAACTTCTGTTACTTTTTTGAAATCGCAGGCCAGCACCAACTTTTTTAAAGGTGCGGCAACTGCTTTTGCAGGCACTACGAGAACCGGTGCCGGACTAATATTGGAAATGTTAACGATGTTCCTGCCAACCTGTGTATCTTCTTTAAAATTGCCTTTGCTGCACAAAACCAGCAGGTCGATCTGGTTTTCTTCCTGCACCTCCAAAATAGCCCGTAATAAGGGTAAACGGCTTAATTGTATTTCTATCTCAACGCCTTCGTTTATAATGTTCTGTAACTCTGCTTTGATATCGTTCAGTTCTTTCGTTTTTAACCTGAGGTTTTCATCTATATCATACGGCATTAGCTGCACAAATTCTGCAGAAGGCAGGATATTTTCAAACGTAGAAACATAATAAGCATGTAACAAAATCAGCCTGGTTACACCCGTTTGCCTGCTTAAATGAGCGGCATAATGGGCGGCAGCAACAGAAGAAGAAGAAAAATCGGTAGGAATAAGATAGGTTCTCATATTAATGAAGCTTGTTTGGCCCGCAATCAAATGTAAGCAATAATGCTTCTTTTAACCCATAAATTGTTTCGGGCAATGATGCTTTACTTCATTTGGGCTTTGATAAAAGCAATGGTTTTGCTGTAAGTGTCCTGTATTTCGTTGCCTCGCCAGCCGTGGCCTTTTCCGGGATAAGTAATGTAACTTTCTGCAACGTGGGCATTCTTCAATTTTGCATCCAGGCTGTCGCTTTCACGGATGGGGACAATCCGATCTACCGTACCATGAAAAATAATGGTTGGCGGACTTTTTTTATCTACATGACCTGAAGCGCTGGCATCCGAATAAACTGCCGGTACAGTAGCAGGCGTACCGTTCATCAATCCGGCCAACGCATGGTGCTTTTTGTAAAGATCAACCATGTCTGCAGGCCCAAAAAGATCAACCACAACCCTGACATCGTGTTTAGGGTCACGGATAAAACCTTCTACCAAAGCCAATTGTGCACCGGCACTTTCGCCAATCAGGACCAATTGTTTTTTGTTGATGTGATAATCCTTTGCCTTATCCTTAACAAAAGCAACCGCTTTATCTACATCATCAATTTGCGCCGGCCATAGGTTTGCTATGGTTTGCTTGTTGGCCAGCCGGTAATTGATATCGAAAATGGCATATTCGGGCAACTCTTTTTGCAGTGGCTTTAACCAGTGTGTCATGTTTAGCTTGTCGCCTCCAATCCAACTGCCGCCATGTATCAGGATGATGGCCGGCGTTTTGCCTTTTGTTTGCTGCGGAAGGTAAACGTCCATTTTTTGTTTTGGGTCATTACCATAGGCCACGTCTTTATTTACTGTTTGTGCTGATATAAATTGGAAGCTGGTTATCAGAAAGAGAAGAATAAATTGCATTTGTTTCATAAAAAAAGCCGGGTGTTTTTGTTGGATCAATAAAAGGATGGCTAAGTTTACTGAATTCCCCGTTTTAAACAGAATTTATTTTAGGCTGATCTTGTCGGATCTTTTTACAGCATACTTCTTTTATCGCTTAAAAACTTTGTGCCAGGTTAATGCGGCATGATAATAAAAAGCCCTTCAGGTTGATACATAAAAACAGCTGGTAAAAGAAGCATTTGAACCTGCGGCCTTCATCCCCGTTCCGATCACTTTTGCACTCGCCTCCAATCCAACTGCCTGCCCATTTTTCCACATCTGCCTTTTTAAAAAACCAAAAGTTGATTAAGCAGTTAAATATCTGGTGTATCAGTTTAAACACTTAAAATAAAAAAGGGTTATGCTTACACAAAGACCAATAGAAATCTGGGGCGGTATCGAAGCTACGATCAATCGCGTAAACGATGAATATTTAGACCAGTCGGAATATTCAGGCCATTACAACCGGAAAGATGATATAGATCTGATTGCATCCTTAGGGATTAAAATGCTGCGTTATCCTGTACTTTGGGAAAAACATCAGCCGGAAAAAGACACTATCATTGACTGGGCCTTTGTTGAAAAAAACCTACTGAGGTTAAAGGAACTAAACGTAGAACCGATTGCAGGCTTAGTGCACCATGGCAGCGGGCCGAAATTCGTTAATTTCTTTGACGGCAGCTTTGAAAAAGGCGTTGCCGATTATGCGCGCCTGGTTGCCCTAAAGTTTCCCTGGCTGGAGTATTACACGCCGGTGAACGAGCCTTTAACTACGGCCAGGTTTTGCGGTTTGTACGGCCATTGGTACCCGCACGAGAGTAACGACTACTGTTTTTACAGGATACTTTTAAGTGAATGTAAAGCAACGGTAATGGCCATGGAAGCGATCAGGGAAATCAATCCGGAGGCCAAACTGATCCAAACAGAGGATTTGGGAAAAGTATATAGCACACCTTTTTTAAAATACCAGGCAGATTTTGAAAACGAACGCCGCTGGCTATCTTATGAACTCATTACCGGGAATTTCACCCCTAAAAAACCCATGTGGGGGTTTCTGACAGGTTTGGGGATCAAAGAAGATGAATTGAACTACTTTTTAAACCATAACTGCAAGCCGCATATTGCCGGCTTTAATTATTATATCACTTCGGAACGTTTTTTGGACGAAGACCTGCAAAAATATCCGCAGCACGTACATGGCGGCAATGGCAGGCATCAATATGCAGATGTGGAAGTGGTACGCGTACCTTATCAACATGAAACCGGGCCGGCAGTATTGATTAGGGAAGCATGGGAAAGGTTGCAATTACCGATTGCTGTTACCGAATGTCATTTGCATTGTACCCGTGAAGAACAAATGCGGTGGTTCAACGAAATGTGGGTAGCCGTTAATGAGTTAAAGGCAGAAGGCGTTGATGTTCGCGCATTAACTGCCTGGGCAATTTTTGGCACACATGGCTGGAACAGTTTGGTTACCAAACCGTGGGGGGTTTACGAATCCGGCGTTTTTAACCTGCGTTCCGGCAGCCCCCGTCCTACTGCAATTGCAAAACTAATTCAGGAACTTTCAAAAAACAACACGTACCAACATCCGGTTTTGAAAACCGAGGGCTGGTGGAAGCAGGAAAAAAGGATTGCTTATCCCGATCATTGTGTTTTCAATATCAAAAAACCAAAAACTGCAGTACAATGCCAGCCCGTTTTAATCCTGGGGAAATCAACCATGCTTGGTTCAGGCTTTATGCACGTTTGTGCGGAAAGAAATATCAATTGTGTGTTGCTCAACCAAAATGAAGATCTAAGCAACCCGGAAACGATAGAACAGTTGGTTAAGGAGTTAAACCCCTGGGCTATCATCCAAACAGAAGAATATGCAAATATTGACCAGGCAGAACAAAACCAGGAAGCATGTTTTAAGCTGAATTACGAAGTACCTTTACTTTTAGCCAGGGTTTGTAAAAAGCATTCCGTTAAACTGCTTACTTTTTCTTCCGGGTTTGTGTTTGATGGTAAAAAAGACCTTCCTTATACCGAAAGTGACCGGGCAGTGCCGATAAATGTTTATGGAAAAAGTAAAGCAAAGGCAGAAGCAATTATGCTGGAACATCACCCGCAAACATTGATCATCCGTACCGGAATCTGTTTCAGTCCCTGGGACCATAACAGTTTTGCAGGTGCCGCACTTATCAGGTTTAAAGAAAGAAGAACCGTTACCGTAGCAAACGATGTATTTATTTCGTTAACTTATGTTCCCGACCTTGTTCACGAAAGCCTAAATTTATTACTGGACGACGAAAGCGGTATTTTTCATGTTGCCAACCAGGGCCAAACAAGTTATGCGGGTTTTGCCCGTAAAATAGCCATGATGGCCGGATATAATCCTGCTTTGGTAAAAGGAGTGGCAACGGTTCAGTTACAACAAAAAGCGCCGCGTCCGCACAATATTTTCCTGCAAAGCGAAAAAGGCATAAGACTACCAGCTTATGAAAGCGCACTTGAACATTACCTGGACAATATTAATTACAGCTATCTGCCGGAAAGAATGGCGGTATAAGTTAAATTCCTGATTTCCATTTTACCAAAAGCTATCTGAAAACGGATAGCTTTTTATTTGCAATGCTTCTTTTACCCTGCTTTTTTTAGTGTCCGTTTTACTTGCAATTATTTGTTTTCCCTTCGGGGAAAGCGGATGCAGGTTTTATATAAAAACAGGTGCTAAAAGAAGTATGTGCTTTTTAATAATTTTATCTGCTTAGCTCCTGAATGCGGTTTTGTGTATAGCTGATGTAGGCTTGTTCTTTGATCGGCGGTTTGGCTTTCAGGTATTTCTTGTAAAACTTAATGGCATTACTCTTATCCTTCAATTCATTGTCGTACAAGCTGGCAAGATTATAATAAGTAATTGCTTTCTCCTTAAAAAACAAACCTTTCTGATAAGTCAAAGCTTCATTTTTAAATTCCCTAATCCTCGCGTAAGTATCCGCCTTTTCGTCGTAATAAACATCGGTATTGGGTGAAATAGCTTCCACCAAAGTTTTATCGTAATACTCGATAGCCTGTTTGTATCTTTTCAAAGCTTTGTAACTGCGGGCAGCAAGATAACAAATGCGTTCGGTCCGCGCATCGGCAGGCATGGCCAGAAAAGTTTCCAGCGCACAAACATAGTTTTTGCTCTGAAAGTAAGCCGTGCCCAACATGTTCTGCACCTCCAAAGAATAATCGCCAAGTTCAATCAGCTTTAAACAAGTAGGGATTGTTTCTTTATACTGCTCGCTGATGTAATTTAGCTTGGCCAAACTCCGCAGCAACAATAGGTTGGTAGAATCAGCGGCGAGCGCAGCTTTTATCACCGGTCCTGCCAGCTTAAACCTTTTTTGAGTAATGTAAAGCAACCCGAGGTCGGCAGCCACATCCGCTTCCTGCGGGTTAATGCGGTTCGCTTTTTGCCAGTTGAGCACAGCGTTTTCCTGATCAGATTTCTCCGCATAAAGTTTCCCCAGTTGTTTGTACACCGAGAAGTTGGTTTTATCCAAGGCGATCACCTTTTCATAATAATATAATGCTTTGGCATTGTTTTCCCTTCTCATTTGCAAACCGGCCAAGCTCAGCAAAACCGGAATACTGGCCGAATCCTGCTGATAGATGCGCAAGTAATAACGCTCCGCTTCCGCCAGTTTCCCGGCCATTCGGTTGGCATAAGCAAAACGGCCCAGGATTTTCAAATCTGTTACCGGTTCCGGATAGTTGGTTTTGAGGTAATTTGCCGCTTCTGCAAAACGCTGGTTTTGGTACAGATCAATCAATACAGCATCATTTGCTGTGTTGGTTTGCGCTTTTGCCGCCGAACAAAAAACCAGAACTACTAAACAGAACAGCCAGAAAGAAAATATTTTCATAACAAAGAATTATCCAACTAAGGTATTAGTTTCCTGTTGTCTTTCAAAATGTGAAAAACTATTTTTTTGATGCTTCTTTTAACACCCATTTTCTTATACACCCTTGTATTGCCTGTTTGATCGCTTTTGAAATTTCGGACGATGCAGAAAAACAACCGGTAAAAGGAGCATTTTATTTATCCGCTACTATGCAATACCTACTTCTTTTTTTCTATTTTTGCTGCAATGATAAAATCACTTACGGCCATATTACTAGCTTGCTTCTTTCTGACAGGAAGCACACTTTTGCCTTTAGGTGATTTTTCGCTAATGAAAGAGCTGCCGGGCATGTACCGCTCTTACTGCCAGGTGAAAGTTGGGGAACCTGATGTAATCGATTTTGCAGGGGATTACCTGTTAGGCGGTAAAGACCTTTTGGGACATAATCAAAATGACACAACTCCAAAATCTGATGGTTCCTTACAATTTCAGCATCAGGCCAATTCTTTTCTCATCATTTTATTGCAGGTAAAAACAGCATCCTTTTTGTTGGCCAAAGTTTTAAGCAAACCGGTAGCCAGCCATCCGCTCCTCTTCACAACAAAATACCAAAACAAGTTGTTCCGCCCTCCCCTCGCCTAAGTATTTTCTTCCTTTCTTTTTTTACAGGTATTATTTACTTACAGCTATCGCTATAAACAGTGGTGTTGCTTCATACTGTTGTTGCAAAAGCATGCTGCTTTTATAGCATAAAAATCCACACATGAAACTTCGATGGTCCACCGTTAAAAATAAAAATGAATACGGCCCGAGAAGCTTCATCACCATTAAAAAAACAAATTATTTTGATGAAACATTTTTTATTCCTACTTGGCATGCTGCTTTCTACCGCAGCCATGGCCCAAAATACTTTTAAAGCCGTCATCCGTGATGACAAAACCAAACAAAATTTAGCAGGTGCAACAGCAACTATCCCAGACCTAAAGCTAAGCACTACGGCCGATACCAGCGGATTGGTCATCATCAAAAACATTCCGAACGGGAAGTTTGAGGTTGAGATCAGTTTTATAGGTTTCAACCGACTGGAAAAGGTTTTCACTTTTCCGATGAAAGACCAGGATGGGATTTTAATCTTAACGCTCGAACCTAAGGGGAACGAATTGGGCGAAGTGATTGTCCAGAGTACGCGTACCAACCAAAATCTGCGCGATGTGCCTACCCGGATCGAAGCTTTGCCTTTGGAAGAACTGGATGAAAAAAGCACCATGAAACCCGGCGACATCAAAATGCTGTTGAGCGAAAGTACAGGCATTGCCGTACAGCCAACTTCTGCCGTAAGCGGATCGGCTAATTTTCGAATTCAGGGCCTGGATAGCCGTTATACGCAATTGTTAAAAGACGGCATGCCGCTTTACCAGGGCTTTTCGGGCGGATTAAGCATTTTACAGATCAGTCCGCTGGATTTAAAACAGGTGGAATTTATAAAAGGTTCAGCTTCCACGCTTTATGGCGGCGGCGCTATTGCAGGTTTGGTAAACCTGATCAGTAAAACGCCAACGGATGAACCTGAACTTACCTTTTTGCTGAATGGAACTACTGCAAAAGGAGCTGATGCCAGCGGCTTTTACTCGCAAAAATGGAAACACATTGGTACAACTATTTTCGGTGCTTATAATTACAATGGTGCTTATGATCCTTCCGCAACCGGTTTTTCTGCTGTCCCGCAAACAAAGCGTTTCACTTTCAACCCCAAGGTTTTTTTATACCTGGACGAACATAACTCCGGCTGGTTTGGGATAAACACAACTTACGAAAACCGTTACGGCGGGGACATGCAGGTTTTGAATGGAAACGCAGATAACATCCACCAGTATTTCGAACGCAATAAATCCTTCCGTTTATCTACCCAATTTTCTTACACGCATAAAATAAACGAAGAAAGCAAACTGAACTTTAAAAACACGATGGGTTATTTCGACCGCAAACTTTCAGAACCTGGTTTTGATTTTTCCGGCAAACAGGTTGCTTCTTTTAGCGAAGTAAATTATGTTTTACATGAAGAACGTTCGGATTGGGTTACCGGTGCCAATCTGGTTACCGACCAGTTTACTTCTGCAATACCTCTAAACAAGTTAAACTACAACTTAACAACTTTAGGCGTTTTCGGTCAAAACACATTTAAAGCAACAGACTGGTTTTCTTTAGAAAGCGGTTTGCGGGCAGATTACAACACGCCGGCAACAAACAACAAACTAAACGGGTTTTTTATCCTGCCCAGGATCAATGCCTTATTTAAACTGAACGAACATTTTACCAGCAGGATTGGCGGCGGTTTGAGTTACAAAATGCCAACTTTGTTTAACGATCAGAGCGAACAGGAAGGTTATCAAAACATCAACCCTTTAGCCATTGGCAACACCAAAGCCGAACAATCTATTGGCGGCAACGGCGATATCAATTTCCGCAGTGCCGTTGGCGATGCTTTTTTAAACATCAACCAATTGTTTTTTTACACTTATGTCAACAGTCCGCTTATTCTACAAAGCAATTCCTTTATTAACGCGCCTGGCAACATTACTACCCAAGGTGCAGAAACGAACGTGAAACTAAGTGTAGATAATTTTGGCTTTTATCTGGGTTATACTTATACCGATACCAAACAGCATTTTGGAGGACAAACATCACGGCAACCGCTAACTGCAAAGAACAGGCTGAGTTTTGATTCCACCTATGAAATAGAAGACCATTTCCGTGCTGGTGCAGAAGCTTTTTATACCGGACCGCAATTGCTGAACGATGGCACAACCGGCAGAGGTTATGTTACTTTTGGCCTGCTTGTTCAAAAAATGTGGAAGCACCTCGATGTTTTTGTAAATGCCGAAAACCTGACAGACCGCAGGCAAACGCGTTGGGACAATATTTATACAGGAAGCGTTACCAATCCGGTTTTCCGGGATATTTATGCGCCATTGGATGGCGTGGTAATAAATGCAGGAATACGCATCAAATTGAGTGTAGATAAAGATTAATAAAAGTAATGGCATACTTCTTTTAACACCTGTTTTCCTGTATCGTAACTTAATCATGATCAAAATATTCAAAGAAAGGCCAACCGAAGTTTACCGAAAAACAAGTGCTAAAAGGAGTATGAATTTTTATTTAAAACAGCGATAGTTGAAATGGCTGCTTTGCGGCATGCTGTTTTTGCACAAGATACTTATGATGCAAACCATTAATGTGGTAAACCGGTGTTTC
>JAABUT010000279.1_pt1 | contig 93552 bp, 86 predicted proteins | sample 5559281 | NCBI WGS metagenome assembly JAABUT01 (sample SAMN10711880, study PRJNA513359) | rock metagenome | isolation source: Antarctica rocks | place: Antarctica: Victoria Land, Ricker Hills nord | collected 2016-01-04 | reverse complement strand
GACTATTCATTGCTCGTCACGTAGCTGATAATTGACTCGTTGTTTGTTATTCACATCTTGAAGAAAGATCTTGAGCTTATCAAGCGAGCTAAACTCTATGAGGCAAACTGACAACGCGTTCTGAAGACGATTATTGATTTTATTCTGAATGTCGTTCATCAGAATGATATCGTCGTAGTTCAGAAAGCTTAATATTCTAGTGAATTTCAAATAGAAAGAGCTGAAAGACTTGTTGAGCTGCTTCAGAGCAACGTATTTGCAACGACACTTTCGAATCAGATTCTGATTTTCGTAAATTTCTTTCAGATGTTTCAGTAGCTCTGATAGTGACTGATAGAGTGAGAAAGTCTCAACACGATGCTTTGCATAGATTTGCTGATCAGCATCGTCTTCTAGTCTGAAAATCACATAGACAATACGAATCTTTTCAGTAGAGTAATGATTCGCGTTGACATCGAGCTTGTCAGCTATTTTGATGTTTCATGTCTTTCAGATAAAATCATCTGTTTCGATGAAGATGAGTGAATTCGAAAGCTTGATGAACTTGTGATGATCATTCTCATTATCGAATAGAGTGAATGACTCTTGTGAGCTTCAAGAGCGTTGATCAACTTCAGAGATTGATGAAGTCTCTTTCTGATTGACTTGATGCTCGACTGACTGAGTCTCTTGACGAGACATAGATCGATCGACTTGACTTTGTTTCGCTCTGAAGTTCAATCACTCGCCTTGTAACTGACTGATCTTTTTCTCTAGCTCATCATTCTTATCAAAAGCGACTTCTAGTTGTTTCGCTCTCTTTTTGTGATCGTCTTGTACGAGAAGTCAGTGCTCGTTGAGCTGTAGAGTCAGATCTCGCTGACTTCAAAGCTCGTTCAGCATATTGATAATTTGATTGAGCTGATTTGCAACTCATTGACACAATTGTTTCTTATTCTTTATGTCTCATGATGTTGTAGCTTCTTCAACCTCGACTGAGACATCGATGAGTAGAAGTGAGACTCTTCTATTGACAGTGCTTCTAAGCAGGCGAGCTGTTCAAGACTCAACTGACTCAACGTCGTGTGTCATGATGATAGTAGGTAGAAGTTGTTGAGGTAAAGATAGATGAGAAGTTGATGTTTTGATTTGATGCAAATTCAAAGAAGCTCTTGTGAATTTTCTGATAATAGCTGATTGTAATATTCGAAGAATCTCTTGCGAATAGAATGATGAAAATGAATGTAGAATCGAAGAATTTCTTGCGATCTAAAATGATGATGATGTAAATTTAAAGAATCTCTTGCAAATTTTTCTTACTGAATAGATTGTTTCGTATCATCTATTCATCGATAGCAGAGTAGTTGATGAGCATTTATCTAATGTTAGAAATCAGCATAGAGCGAGTCAATATGAATGTCATTTAACTAGAAGATAAATGCTAAGAAAGAAAGATAGCTACAGAAAAGAAGCTGACTACATATGTGTGTTTCTCAGTCGACGCTAGACTCAATAGAAACTAGTCAAGATGACGAAGCTAGAATAGATCTGACAAGACTAGAAGACTGAGTCTGACAAGGCTAGAATCATGACAGTTTGCTATATCTGCAAGATCTCAGATCACTTATTCAAGAACTGTTCTCAGAACAAGATCAACATCTTGACATTTCATGCATTCACTTTTCGCCTACATGAAATCATCATTTCAAAGAATAAAGAGAATGAGAAAATGTCTTCTTCTTTGAAGAATAATGAGACAAAAAACTAGAGACTTTCATCAAAGACATGATGAAAGATGTGTTAATTTCTTCAACGATAAGCATGTCAAATAACTCTTTTGCTTCTGAATTTTTGACTATTAAATATGTACTTTCTAGCAATGAAATTAGTTACTCATTGAAGTCATTGATTGACATCAAAGCTGCTGACTATTCGTTCATTGATAAAGTGATTGCGCAGATTGTTTGTGATCAGTTGCAAATCAAGTCTCTGACTTTGATCAAAGCGAAGTCAATTCAAGAATTTGATGATCATTATGCTAAGAAACTCATTACTCATGTCATTTATTCAAATCTGACTGTTCAAGATCATATGATTAACACGACTTTTATATTGATCACTTAATTAGATTAACATCAAATGATTCTTGAAAAAACATGAATGAACAAAATCAATCTAGTAATAGATATGCAAATTGATTTTCTTTGATTTTCGAATTTATTTCTAGTCAGAAACTGATTGTTCTACTCTCAAGTCATAGAACAATCATGAAACAGAAGAGCTTGACTTCTACTCATATACTGAGAAGATCGTTCACTTTTGCTATCTCTTAACTCAGTCAGAAATCACTCTCTTTCGATTAGTCAAAAGAGAAGTTTATTAAATCAATTAAACAGTCAAAATCGTTCAAAGCAGTTTCGTCTAACGTCAATTCTAAATCGACATTCAGTCTGAAATCAGCTTTCAGTTCAATCAACATATTCATGATAGAGACAGTTGCATATAAAATGTTAGTCAAATCATCAGATGTCAAGATCTTTGCTGTTATCATCTTGAAAATCGATTGACTCATAACGACAGTTGAAAACAAGTTTGAAAAAGTGAATCTACATGAGCTTTCACATGCTGAGACTTTCAAGCAAGTCAAGATCAAGCTTTTCTCTGAATATCACAACTATCTAGACGTGTTTAATTGAACAATGATTGATCAGCTATCATCTCATCATTTCTATGATCACAAGATTAAGTTGATCAACGAGAAAATACTTTCTCAAAGCAGACTGTATCAGATATTCAATCACAAGCTTCAAAAGATAAAGAAGTATCTGATTAAACATCTGAACAAAGAGTTCATTTTCTTTAGCTTCGCTTCATACATTTCGCTCATCTTGTTCATCGAAAAGAAAGACGATAGTCTGCGTTTCTGCGTTGATTATAGAAAGCTCAATGCTTTGATCAAACGAAATCGCTATTCTTTATCATTGATCGACGAGATTCTTGCTTGAATACAAGAAAGCAAATATCTGACTCGATTAAACATCATTGTCGCGTTTAATAAACTGCAAATGCACTCAGATAGCGAAGATTTGACTATCTTTATCACTTTCTTTGATTCATACAAATATCATGTAATGCTCTTTGAATTAATCAACGAATCAACGTTCTATCAACATTATATGAACGACGTGCTGTTAAAATATCTTCATCAGTTTTGTCAGATTTATCTAGATGACATTATCATTTACAGCAAAATCTTGAAGAAACACAAGTGACATGTATGATTGATTTTGAATAGACTACGAGAAGCTGATTTACAGATGAACATAAACAAATGCAAGTTTCATGTTCAAGAGATCATCTTTCTAAAACTATTAATATTCATTGAAGAACTGAAGATGAATTCACGAAAGATACAAGCAGTAGTGAAATAATTTATTCTCAATAATCTCATTCAGATTCAGTCATTCATTGACTTCTGCAACTTCTATTGACGCTTTATCAAGAACTTTTCAAAGATTGTTCGTTCAATGATTCAACTCACTCAAAAGAAGATTATATTTGAATGAAATGAGACTTGTCAGACTGCATTCAATCACATGAAGAGACGTATGACTGAGACTTTTATACTTCGTCACTTTGATCAGACTCATGAGACTATTCTGAAAACTGACTCATTCAACTATGTAAACGACGAAGTTCTCTTTCAATATGATGACGAAGAAGTACTACATTCAATTGCTTTCTATAGCAAGAACATGTCTTCTGCTGAGTGCAACTACGAAATATATGATAAGAAACTGCTGATCATAATTCAAGCTTTTAAACACTGATGACTTGAACTGAAGTTGATCAACATTTTTATCAAGATGTTCATCAATCATCAAGCACTCATCTCATTGATGAAAGACAAAAAGCTGAGCAGATATCAAATGCATTGAGTTCAGAAGCTAGCTGATTTTAACTTCAAGATAATGTATCAATCTGACAAACAGAACATTAAGATCAATGCATTAACTTGTCAAGCTGACTTCATGCTCAGAGATTTCAATGATGAACGCGTTTGCTATCAATGAATCACTATTTTGACGTTGAATTGAATGAAGATTGCTGATTTAAAGAAGAACGTCAACGAGTCAATTTATAAACAAGTTCTTGACGTGAATGAAATCAATGAAGATTGTACTCTACTTCGTGAAGCAAAGATCAGAAACGAAGCACGATGTGAAAACATTAAGCTGAAGAATTGTCGAGTTCAGAATGAAATCTTATATCAAGACAGTCAGCTATGAGTTTCGTTCAATGAACTTCTGCAAATGAATCTGATTCGTGAGATGCACGATCAATTCTCAATAGATCATCTTGATATTCTTAAAACGATGAAGATCATCAAACGAAACTACTATTAATCATTCATGCAAAAGACAGTAGATTAATATATTTGAAACTGCTATGTTTATCAATGATCAAAGACATCTAGAAATAAATCAAATGACTTGCTTCAATCTTTATTGATATCTGAACAGCGATGACAAAACATAGTCATGAACTTCATTATCAATCTATTTGATTCGTACAACTACAACGCTATTCTGACTGTCATCTGCAGATTGTTGAAAGAAAGACATTATATTTCTTGCATCATTGATGATGAAGATATCACAGTCGAAAAGACAGCTGAAATGTTGCTTCAATGAATATATCAAACTCACGATTTATCAAGCTTCATTGTATTCAATCGAGATTCTCAGTTCATCTTCATTCTTTAAAAGTTTCTTTGCAAACGACTGAGCATTTCTCTTTAATTGTTCATCGTTTATCACTTTCAGATCAACGATCAAAGTGAACAAGTCAATCAGAATGTTAAGCGATATCTTCGTTTCTTCTGTTTATACATGCAGAACGACTGATTTAAATGATTATTCATGATTGAGTTTGTTGACAATAACATCTTGTCTTCAATCATTTTCTTGACTCTTTTCTTCATGAACAAGAACTTTCACTCTCATATGAGCTTCGACTCTGACATCATCAAGTATGAAAGCACTCGCGAACGTTTGCAGATTGCTTGAGTCGAAGATATATTTGATCACATGAATAAGACACTGATCTTCGCTCGCGAAGCTCTGATCAAAACATGAAAACAAATCATAAATCAATTACAAGATTGAATCAAAGATGTTTCTGAATGAAAGAAACATTATTACAGTGAGATCTTTCAAGAAGTTAAATAACAAAATGCTTGATTTTTTCATTAATTTAAATTTCGTCAACTCTTCATATAAACTAAAATTATCAGAGTCTATGCAAGTTCATGACGTATTTCATTCTGATCTGCTTCGCTCTGTCGTTGATGATCTCTTATCTGATCAAAAGAATGAACTCTCATATTTAATAGTGATAAACGATGAAGATGAGTGAAAAATCGATGATATATTGAATTCTCGTTGATATCAAAGATAACTTCAGTATAGAGTCAAATGAAATGACTATGATAATGATCTCAATTGATACAACGCTGATGATGACGAATTTATGAACACTCAGAAGATCATTAATGATTTTCATATTCAATACTTGAACAAATCGCGCTAATCAACAATTTAATCAATCACGATTTAACAGATTTGAGTCTGTGAAATCATGATTGAGCAATTAATCAAGTCGAGTAGAAAATACATTCATGTGAACATGAATCATTGAAGGGAAAAAGTAATGTTACAATTCTAGTCTTTGTTTATTCTTCATTTAGTTTTCGCCTGATTTCATTTTAATCAAGTCTAGCAAGAATCTGATTTATAAATGATGTCATAAGAACTCTGCATCATATATGTAAGACATCAACTCAATTGAGTTTAGCACAGAGCTGAGAAACATACATATAAGTTAAGTTCTTTTCTGTAGATACTTTTCTTTCTTAGCATTTATCTATTAGTTAAATGACATCTTTATGACTCGCTTTAGATCAATTTCTAACAGTCATTGACAATGAAGTAGCAGCACATTTATCAGATACAACAGTGACTTTGATGATGATAGTGTGAAGCTGACTGCGTAACTGATAGTTGACTCGCTGTTTATTATTTACATCTTGAAGAAAAATCTTAAGACAATGAAGTGAAGCAAAGTCTTCAAAGCATACTGACAGAGCATTCTGCAAGCAATTGTTAATCTTATTCTAAAGATCGTTCATCAGAATACAATCATCATAGTCTGAATAGCTGAATAGCTTCATAAAGTTGAAGTAGAAGACATTGAAGAGCTTGTCTGCTTGTCCCAAAACGTTGTACTTATGATGATACTTTCGATTTTTATTCTAATTCTCATAGATCTCTTTTAAATGCTTAAGTAGCTTGTAGATCAAGATGTAAGAATGTGAAGCATCATGATGATATTAAGCGAAGATATGCTCAGCAACGTCATCTTTTAGTCTAAATATCACATAAACAATGCAGATAATCTCATTGACGAAGTGATCAACATTTGTCTGAAGCTTGTCATTTATCTTGATTCTTCAGCTATTTCATGTTGATTCATCTTTGTCGATGAATGCAGATGAGTTCAAAAACTTGAAAGACTTGTGATGATCATTATTGAATAAAGTGAATGACTTACGTCAAGTATAATTCTCAATAAATTGACGAGATAAAGATTTTGTAGACTGACGAGATCAAAACTGATTCATTGAATATGATACTTCTTTGAGTTTATTCTTGAGATTCAACATCTTCTTTCAATAGCGTTTGTTTATCTCTTTTAGAGTGTTTATGATTATCTGTTTAATCTTTAGTTGATTCAATCTCTTGTCATGTTCAACTTGAACAACAATTCACTGCTCATTGAGTTTCAGAATCATGTTTTGTTGATCTCTTAACTCGATCAGCATCTTGATGATCTCATCTGACTGATCAATAGCTCATTGATGAAGTTGTTGACTTATGTTGATGTTTCATGAGATAGCAACATTCTGAAATCTCGCTGAAGCATCAAAAGAATAAGAAAAACTTGTTTACTAGCAATGCTTCTAAGTAAATGAGCTGTTTGTGACTCAACTAATTCAAAGTTGCATGTCATTGTAAGAAAGATAAAAGTAGATTTGATTGTAGTAAGATTGAGTGATTGATTTGATAAATTTGAGTAAATTTGAGTAAATTTGCAGATGTATTTTAATGAAAGTAATTCAAAGAATTTCTTGTGAATTTTCTGAATAAACGAAGTAGATTATCTCGTATCATCTACACGTTGATAGCAGAGTAGTTGATTAGCATTTATCTACTGTTAGAAATTGATCTAGAGTGAGTCATAAAAGTGTCATTTAACTAATAGATAAATGCTAAGAAAGAAAAGTATGTACAGATAAAAACTTGAGTTCTTATATGTATTCTTCTTAGCTTTGTGCTAGGCTTGAAAGAGTTGACATCTTACATATATGATGCAGAGTATCAATGACATCATCTCTAGATCAGATTCTTGCTAGACTCGATTAGAATGAAATCAGATGAAGACTAGACGAAGAATAGACGAAGACTAGAATCATAACAAATATGTTAAAACAATGTTGATTTATTAATATTTTCTTGTTTGCAACTATAACTATTTTTGATGACTTTGATCAAAGAATCATCATGTAAAGATGACTTCAGTTCATCTTCATCTGTTTAAGTGTTTTCTATTGAAAATATGTTGTATACATTGCATGCAACATACATAAAATACAATCTTTATGCTGATTTTCTTTTTAAACTTAAGAAATTACTCAAAGAGTTTTCTTGTGACAAATTCACAGTTTAAAACAAATGAAATCTCTCACTATTCAGATTTCAACAGTTTACTTCTTGAGTATGAGTTACAGATGTTTCGTCTGTGATACATATGTATATCACAGTTGATTTCTTCTTTAATCATTTTTTTTTTGATTCTTACTCAATTCAACACTCATTATGAATCTATATATTGTAGCGAACGCTGCGCTAGTGTAGCGCTCTTTTCGTATTTAGTATCGCTTTTTTCTGCATTTTATACTGTAACTGTTTTCAATGCAAGAACTTTATAAGCTTATTTCTTTTTTACTTCTTCTCTCTTTCATCTGATTTTTCAATGATGTCACAGTCTGAAATTGATTCAGTATGCTTGTTGAAAGTATCATTTAAATGATTGCTGTTATCATGCTCATGATTTCTAGAAGCTTTCTCAAGTTCATGATGTTTTCTTTACATTGCATCATCTTTCATTCTATCTTTCATTTAGAACATGTTAATAGAATGTGCTTGACAGCTTGATTGACATTTAATCTTTGTTGCATTCACATGTTATTATAATGATATCAAGTACTTGTCTCTCATGTAAAAATTAATTGAAGTCAATTTTTCTTGTGCATAACTGCATCAGTAATGTGCTGTGAGACTTTGCATGACTTTTGTGCAATCACAGATGTTGATGTGTCATTTTTGATGTCAGATATTGAAAATGAGCTGCGTTAAATTTCTCTTTTCAGACTACTCTTCAAGTTTGTCTGATCTGTTTCTGTATGAATGTTAGTTTCATTATCACTTCAATGCATTAATGCTCAGTTAGCAATAAAGATAAATCATGTGCATCATTAATCATCTTGTTCATTGCTTCATTTTCAAATACTTCTGCATATCTCATTACTTAATGTAGCTTCAGCGTGACTTCTTAAAATCAAATGCTCTCATGTGCAATCTGAACTCATTGCAGACATATTTGATCTTTTATTGATATCATAACTTTCACTGTTTTCAGAGAAGTCTGACTATCATTGTATACTTTGTATATCTTTTCATGATACTCTTGATTCACTGTCACTACATTTGCAAGATGTTTCATCTTTGCGACTAATTCTTTTAGCTCATCATGATGAGTGATGACTAAAGTCGATTCTCTCAGTTTCTTATTTAACTCTCAGTTCATTTTCATCATGATTGCTGTAACATCATCGTTGCTGTCGCTATCATTTAAGTAAACTCTTTGCTTTAACATGAATGTGTCGAGATTATGTTATCTTATTGACATTTTCTTGTTTGCAACTATAATTATCTTTGATGATTCTGATCAGAAAATCACTGTGTAAAAATGACTTCAATTCATCTTCATCTGTTTAAGTATTTCTTTCATTCACTTTTGCTTCAACTGTAAAAATGTCTTGCACAGCTTTGATTTTCAATCTCTTTTGAATATCAAGTTGTTGCAAATTCAACACATTGTCATCTTGATAACTTCATCTGATTTTCAAAAGTTCATGTTTATTATCAACCTTTGTATCAGCTTTCATAAGTGAATATTTATCAACATCATGTTTATTTTCATCTGTAGAATCTCTGTTAATGTTGCATAATAAACATTAACAATCTGTCACAATGCTTTTTCTTGCATTGATTTCAGCTTAATGTTCAAACTCTTTTAATGATCTTTCATTCTTTGTAATGTATATCATATGATGACTTCGTGACTGTCACAATTCTAGTCTTGTCAGATCTATTCTCGCTTCGTCATCTTGACTAGTCTCTATTGAGTCTAGCGTCGACTGAGAAACACACATATGTAGTCAGCTTCTTTTCTGTAGCTATCTTTCTTTCTTAGCATTTATCTTCTAGTTAAATGACACTCATATTGACTCGCTCTATGCTGATCTCTAACATTAGATAAATGCTCATCATCTACTACTCTGCTATCAACGAATAGATGATACAAAACAATCTATTCAGTAAGGAAAATTTGCAAGAAATTCTTCAAATTTGCATCATCATTTTAGATCGCAAGAAATTCTTCGATTCTACACTCATTTTCACCAGTCTATTCGCAAGAGATTCTTTGAATAAAGCACTCAATTATTATCTGAAATTCACAAGAAATTCTTTAAATTTTCACTCATCAAAAAACATCAATTCAAAACATCAATTTCTCATCTACTCTTACCTCAACAACTTCTATCTTCTCTCATCATGACATGCAACGTCGAGTCAGTTGAGCTTCGAACAAATCGTCTGCTCAGAAGCATTGTCAATAAAAGAGTTTCACTTCTACTCATCGATGCTTCAGTCGAAGCTGAGAAAGCTGTCATCGCATGAAACATAAACATCGAAGAACAACTGTTTCATTGAGTCAGCAATCAACTCAACGAAGTCATCAATATGCTGAACGAGCTTCGAAGTCAGCGAGACTTGACTCTACAACTCAATGAACACTGACTTTTCATACAAGAAGATCACAAAAAGAGAGCGAAACAACTAGAAGTCGCTTTTGATAAGAATGATGAGCTAAAGAAAAAGATCAGTCAGTTACAAGGCGAGCGATTGAACTTCAGAGCGAAACAACGTCAAGCTGATTGATCTATGTCTCGTCAAGATACTCAGTCAGCTGAGCAACGAGTCAATCAGAAAGAAGCGCGCTTTCAACGAGAATCTTCTACTCTATCTGATAACGAAAACGAAAATGATCATCACAAGTTCATCAAGCTTTCGAATTCACTCATCTTCATCGAAACAAATGATTCTATCTGAAAGACATGAAACATTAAAATAGCTGACAAGCTCGATGTCAACGTGAATCATTACTCTACTGAAAAGATTTGTATTGTCTATGTGATTTTCAGACTAGAAGACGATGCTGATCAGCAAATCTATGCAAAGCATCGTGTTGATGCTTTCTCACTTTATCAATCACTATCAGAGCTACTGAAACATCTGAAAGAAATTTACGAAGATCAGAATCTGATTTGAAAGTGTCGTTGCAAATACGTTGCTCTGAAGCAGCTCAACAAGTCTTTCAGCTCTTTCTATTTGAAATTCACTAGAATATTCAGCTTTCTAAACTACGATGATATCATTCTGATGAACGACATTCAGAATAAAATTAATAATCGTCTTCAGAACGCGTTGTCAGTTTGTCTCATAAAGTTTAGCTCACTTGATAAGCTCAAGATCTTTCTTCAAGATGTGAATAACAAACAATGAGTCAATTATCAGCTACGTGATGAGCAATGAACAGTCAAATCGATAGCAGCTTCGAAAAAACGTTTCGTTTCTTCGTTGACATCAGCATCAGTCTCGACTACTAGCTATGTTCAACTCGCTACTTTTTTCGCCCTTGAATCTGAATGATCAAGAATGTCAATCATCTGCTTCAACTGCAAAGTATCGAGTCATCTTTCAAAGAACTGCTCTCAGCTGAAGACTAGTACTTCGACATCTCGTGCATTCATTTCTCGTCTCAATGAGATCATCATGTCGAAAGAAGAGAAGAAATTATTTACAGAGAAATCGAAAGATGAGACAAAAAACTAGTGACTTTCATCAAAGATGCAATGAAAGATGTGTTAATTTCTTCAACAATGAGCAGCTCAAATGATCTCTTTGCTTCGAAATCTTTGACTACTGAATGTGTATTATCTAGCAATGAAATTAGTTACTCATTAAAATCATTGATTGACATTGAAGCAGCTGACTATTCGTTCATTGATGAATTAATCGCGCAGAATGTTTGTGATCATTTGCAAATTGAATCTTTATCTTTAATCAAGCTCAAATCAATAAGAAGATTCGATGATCATTATGCAAAAAAGCTCATTACTCATGCAATTTATTCAAATCTAACTGTTCAAGATCATATGAAACGTTTTGCCTTTATGCTAATTACTCGATTAGATCAACATCAGATGATTCTTGAAAAAACATGAATGAACAAGATCGAGATGACTATTGATATGAGAAACAATCGTCTTCAATTTTCTAGTTTCGAAACTCATATCAAAGCTTCTATCAAAGCTCATTCAACTGTTCTTTCAAGCAAGAAAATCGCGATAGAACAGAAGAGTTTGATCTCTACTCAAATACTAAAGAGATCTATTTCTTCTGTTATCACTCGACTCAGCGAGAAGTCATCTTCATTCAGTAGAATCGTGAAATCATCTAGTTCAGTCAACTTCGCTTCGTCTTTCGATTCAATGAACATAGCAATGATAAAGACTGCAGCATATAGATCACTAGTCAAACGATTGAATGTGACTACTTTCGCGATCATCATCACGAAAATCGATCGACTTCTAAAAACAGCTAGAAATAAACTCGAAGATGTAAATCTACAAGAGCTTTCACATGAAGAGATTTTGAAAGAAGTCAAAGCTAAGCTTTCTTCGAAATATCATGACTATCTAGACGTGTTTGATCAAGCGATGACTGATCAACTACTCTCTCATCGTCTCTACGATCATAAAATTGTGTTGATTGACGAGAGAATGTCTTCTTGAAGTCGTCTCTATCATATGTCTGATTACAAGCTTCAAAAGATGAAGAATTATCTGATCAAACATCTGAATAAGAGCTTTATATCTTCTAGCTCGATCTTATACGCTTCGCTCATACTATTCATCGAAAAGAAAGATGATAGTCTGCGTTTCTGCGTCGATTATAGAAAGCTCAATGCTTTGATCAAACGAGATCACTATCTTCTACTCTTAATAGACGAAACTCTCGCTCGTATTCAAGATAGCAAGTATCTGACTCGATTGAATATAATAGTCATCTTCAACAAACTACGCATGCATTCGAAAAGCGAAGATTTAACTATCTTTAATACCTCTTTTGATTTCTACAAATATCACGTGATGCCTTTTGAATTAATCAACGGCTCGACTTTCTATCAACACTATATGAACGACGTGCTATTTGACTATCTTCATCAGTTTTGTCAGATCTATCTAGATGACATTATCATTTACAGCAAAACACTGAAGAAACATAAGAAACACGTACAACTAGTTTTACATAGACTACAAGAGATTGATCTTCAGATGAATATAAACAAATGCAAGTTTCATGTTCAGAAGATTTTCTTTCTGAGACTATTGCTATTCATCGAAGAACTAAAGATGAATCTCAGAAAAGTACAAGCAGTAGTCGAATGATCTACTTCTACAAATCTCACTCAGATGCAGTTCTTCGTCGACTTCTGCAATTTCTATCGACGTTTTATAAAGAACTTTTCAAAGATTGTTCATTTTCTGATTCGACTAATTCAAAAAGAGATGATATTTGAATGAAATCAAGCTTGTCAAATGATCTTTGATCATATGAAGAAACGAATGACTGAAGCTTTTATTCTTCGTCATTTTGATCAGAATAGAAAGACTATTCTTGAAACAGACTTATTCAACTACGTCAACGAGAACATACTTTCTCAATATGACGATGAAGAAACATTGCACTCGATGATCTACTACAGTAAGAATCTGAGTCTTGCTGAGTGCAATTACAAGATCTATAACAAGAAACTACTAGCAATCATTCGTGTCTTCAAGCATTGACGATCTGAGCTGAAATTGACTGAGCTATTCATCAAGATGTTCACTGATCATCAAGCTTTAACGTCATTAATGAAAGATAAAGAGCTAAGTAGACATCAAATGCGCTGAGTACAAAAGCTCGTTGACTTCAACTTCAAAATCATGTATCGTTCAGGCAAACAAAACATCAAAGTCAATGCATTGACTCATCGAGTCGATTCAGTTTCTAGAAGTCTCGAGAATGAACGATGTTGCTATCAGCAAACTACAATTCTCACGTCGAATCAAATGAAAATCGCTGATCTAGAAGAGAAAGAGAACGATGAACCAATTTATCAATTGATTCTAGAAGCTAACAGAATCAACGAGAATTGTATTCTACTTCGTGAAGTCGTATTAAAAGATGAAGCTCAATACAAAGATACTAAATTAAGAGATTGTCGAGCTCAGAACAAAATACTATATCGAGATGATCTTCTATGAGTTTTCTTCGATGAGCATCTTCAAATGAAGCTAATTCGAGAAGTTCACGATCAATCTTCTATTGATCATTCCGAAATTCTCAGAACGATAGAGATCATAAGAAGATACTACTATTGATCTTTAATGCGAAAGACAATAGATCAATATATTCGAAACTGCTACATTTGTCAGCGATCAAAGACTTCTTGAGATAAATTCAATGAACTACTACATTCTCTACTCATACTCGAACAGTAATGAAAGAACATAGTCATGAATTTCATCATTGACTTATCTTTTTCGAAAGACAAAAACGTCATACTAACAGTGATATGTAGATTGACAAAAAAACGACACTATATTTCTTGTTCTACTGATGACGAAGAAATCACAGCAAAAAAAACAGCTGAGCTAATGCTTCAGTGAATATATCGAATACACGATTTACTCGATTTTATTGTTTCAAATTGAAGTTCTCAATTTATCTTCATTCTATGAAAGTCTCTTTGCAAAAGACTGAGCATTAATCTTCGATTATTCACTGTCTATCACTCTCAAATCGACGATCAAAGTGAACGAGTCAATCAGAACGTCAAAAGATATCTTCGATCTTTCTGTTCATACATGCAGAATGACTGAGCTAAGCTACTACTCATGATCGAGTTCGTCGACAATAATGCTCTGTTCTCAGTCATCTTCTTGATCTCTTTCTTTCTAAACAAAGACTTTCATTCTTGTATGAGGTTTGAACTCGATGTCAGCGAATATGAAAGTTCTCGTGAACGCTTGCAGACGACTAAAGTCGAGAATATATCTGAACATATGAACAAAACACTGAAGTTTGCTAGCGAGTCGCTAGTCAAAACACGAGAACAAATGATGAAACAAGTCAATAAGCATAGAAAAGAAGTTGATTACAAGATCGAATCAAAGATGTTTCTGAATGAAAGAAACATCGTTACAGCAAGATCTTTCAAGAAGCTAGATGACAAAATGCTCGATTCTTTCACCAATTTAGATCTCATTGACTCTTCATATAAACTGAAATTATCAGAGTCTATACATGTTCATGATGTATTTCATTCTGATCTGCTTCGCTCTGTCGTCGATGATTTCTTGCCTGGTCAAAAGAACGAATTCTCAGATTCAATAGTGATAAATGACGAAGACGAATGAGAAATTGACGATATATTGAATTTTCGTCGATATCAGAGATGACTTCAGTATAGAGTCAAATGAAATGACTATGACAATGATCTCAATTGATACAACGCTGATGACGATGAATTTATGAACGCTCAGAAGATAGTTGATGATTTTCATATTCGATATTCGAACAAATCGCGCTAGAAGCGCTTTCGACTATTCAGTCAATCAGAATTTAATGAGTCTGAGTCTGTAAAATCATGATTGAACAATCAATCAAATCGAGCAGAAAATACATTCATGCGAACATGAATCGTCGAAGAGAGAAAGTAATGTCACGATTCTAGTCTTGTCAGATCTATTCTCGCTTCGTCATCTTGACTAGTTTCTATTGAGTCTAGCGTCGACTGAGAAATACACATATGTAGTCAGCTTCTTTTCTGTAGCTATCTTTCTTTCTTAGCATTTATCTTCTAGTTAAATGACACTCATATTGACTCGCTCTATGCTGATCTCTAACAGTGACTAAGCAAAGAATGCATCATCGCGAAGTATATTTACTTACTTGTCATCATTGATGAATCTAAAGTAAACTTAATGATTATTTACATGATCTTTTGTTTAATCACTTGTTTTGCTTCAACATGATGCATGTGAATCACTCATTTCAGCTTGAAGTTCAGTTAAATTCTCAAAATTCTGATGTTTGATTTCAAGTTAATCTGATGTTTCATTAACTTTACATCAACTTTCATATTAAATCATTTAGAAATTTTTGTAAAGTGAATTAACTCATGCTTTGTTATCATGAATTTGATGTCATGCGTTTTTAATCACTGTTCATATTTATCATAAATCTTGTTAAAAACTTTGCAGTTGCATTTTGTAAACTCTTCATATATCAAGATATTGATGTCATTCACGAAGTTTATAAAGCTAGTTTTCAGTTTGATGTTATTACATGCTTTTAACAAGTTCACATTGTAAAACAAATATAATATCAACAATAGTAAAGAACTTTGTGATATGTTAATGTTCATGTTGCATTTCATCATCATGTAATCATCAATTGTGATCATGATGCGTTGATCTTTCAGAAAGTTCTTCACAAACTCAAGAAGCAGTTTAGAAACTTTTTTCTTCTTCATGTCATGTAAAAGTTTGCTATGCATCACATTGTTAAATGCATTCTTCTCATTCAAACTCAGCAGTAAAACTACTTTTCTTCTCATGTCACTTTACACAGTATATATCTTTTTTATAATTAGTTGCAAAGTTGTATTTGTTGATTTGTGCTTGCAAACTTTCATTTGAATGTTGTCAGAATCATGTTTAAATGATACAATCAATGAAGATCAGAATTGATAGTGCTTAATCTTTAAAGATAACTATAACTGAATATTAAGAATACAGAAGAAGATTGATACAAAAGCTTCTATTTATGTAATGTTCAAAGACTGTGTTAGACTTGAAAAAGATGTGTTTGTGACATGAAAAGAAAATGATGTAAATGAATCAGATATTGATGAAAGAAAAGAGTGTTGAGAAAGAAAAAAAGTGTTGAGTCATATCTGAGTCAAATTTGAGTCAGATCTAAATCAAATCTTAACTAAATTATTGATTAGTTTTAATCATTACACAGAATACTTGCTAGCGTGCATTGCGAATTGATTAAAGTTTCAGTCTTGTTCAGTTTTATTGATCTTGATACGCTTGTAACATTATCTCTCTCTTTGAAAATTCATGTTTGCATGAATGTAGTTTCTTTGCTCACTTCTATTAATAGTTATTTCGATATTTAGCGCGATTTGCTTGAATATAGCTTGTGAAATTTATTCAAAACTTTCTCTGAATCATTGAATTTCTCTTTATTGACATAGTATCATTCATCATCTTTATCTAAATCTTTTCATTTGACTTTGTACTGTATTCAATCTTGATAGCATCTGAAGTTCAATATATCATTTATCTTTCAATGTTCATCATCTTTAATAATAATTAATCTGAGTGATTCTGAATGCTGTTCTGATAGAGAATCTTCTGAATGTGATTGTAGTAGCTTCAAGCTGAACATTGAATGCAGATGCTTCATGCTGACTGATAAATAAAGATGATAGAAGATACTCACTTTGACAGTGATTTGATAGAAATCTAGCTGTTTATCTTTCAAATCTTTGCAGAGTCTCGTTGTCTTGACGTTTTTGAAAGATAGTCACACTCAGTCATTTACTTCATAAATGACGTTTCATTTATGTTTATTGATCTGAACTTTGATGATCAGCTTCATCTTTTTCAATTGTTGATGATTGAAGCTCAGTAGCTCTTTCATTCAAATGATAATATCATCTGCTTTTTTAACTTTAAGTTGTTCACAAGTCATTTTGTAGTCAGTTGTATCTGAATCAAAACTCATTCAAGAGTGAAATTCTTTATTAAAGTAGAAGAAAATCATTGAAGTGATCAAGAAAATATTGAAATTGTTGCTGAATTTCATTATAGATATTCATTTAACTCAGTTGTTCTGCATGTAATTGCAGTAGATTCTAAGTTTGCATTCAACGTCTTGATTGACTTGTTTTGATTGATCATCAATTTCAGAATGATAGATTATGAATAAACTAGCTGTAATTCTTAGTTGTTTACAAAGACTCTTTCACATAGTTGATATGAATTGAAAGTCTCTGTCTGAAACAATAGAATTGAATAAATTATGTAGTCAATAAACGTTTCATAGCATGATTCAAACTGTTTCTTCAACTGAGATGTCATTGTCTTCTTAATAACAGAGATCATAGTGATGTTCTTTTATGAGATAACATATGATTGTGCAAATGATGTTGTAGTCTTCTGACAGAGATAGTTCAGTGATGAAGTTCATAATTATATCTTTTCAACGTTTCTGTGAAATCAAAAGAGAATGATGAAGTTCATTGATGCTATCTTTAAAGACTTTGCTTCGCTGACAAGCATGACAGTTTCAAATGTATTATTGAATAATAGCTTGATAATCTGATCAATAGTAGAAACACTGAACTAGATCAATGATTCATTTATTGTCAAGATGAAAGATTGAAGATTGATTATGCACTTCTTATAATATTTTCGTGTGCATGTTCTTAAAGATTCACAGTAGATCTTTTTTAAATAGAACGTCGTCAATGATTTTGCAGTTCTTCAGTTTAGTGATATGAAATTTGAGCTTGTTTTCGTTCATAACTTGTTTATATTCGCTGCAAATCTCATCTGTTTAATTTGTTATATATACTCATTGATAGAGATTTGCTTCTGATTCAACAGATAGAACATTGACTCTATCAAAGATCATAATAGTCTGAAAATAATCTTTAAGACGTTGAGCTGATTCAGAAATATTTGCTAGAAGCATTCTGATTAAAGCATTAATCTTAGTGTTCATTTTATCTGATTTAAAGATGATTTGAAAGTTGAACTTCAATAGAATGTTCAGATAGTTGACTTGTCATTGACTCAACTGTTTGTTTTTCAAAAAGATTTTCAAAGTCTGATGATCAATGAACATCTGAATGAGTAGTTCAATGCATTTCAGCTCAAGTCATCAGTGTTCAAAACATCAAATAATGATTAGTAATTTCTTGTCATAAATGTGATAATTGATCTCAGCGAAAATCATGCTTTTGCTGTAGAAAATCATTGAATGAAGAACTTTCTCATCATTGTACTAAGATAGTATTTCATCTTTTACATGGTTTGAAGTGTTGATCTTCAGAATAGCTTGTCATTTGAGATCAAAGTGACGAAGTACTGAGATTAAACTGACTTGTTTCTTTAGATTGTCAAAGACTTAAACACAGATTTCATTTCAAACAAAATATGTGTTTTTTCTAGTCAGCTGAGTGAATAATTTAACTAGCTTCAAGAAGTTCTTAATGAAACGATGATAGAAGTTAACAAATCTCACGAAGTTCTGAATTTTCTTTAGATTGATTGAGATGATTCAGCTGATTATGATTGTCACTTTGCTGAGATTCATACAAAGATCTAGTTCTGATACAATGACTTCTAGAAAAACAGTCTCTTCTACATCAAATTCGCACTTTCAAATATTTATCTGCAGTTCAGCTTCACGTAGTTGACTCAATACTAGTTTGACGTGATCTTTATGTTTCTTTCTCATTTTACTATAAATGAGAATGTCATCTAGATAAACTTGACAAAAGTCGTTCAAAAAGTCTCATAGAATGTCATTCATATATTGCTGAAAGAAGATTGATTTGTTAATCAGTTTAAATGATAACATCTTGTATTTATATGCTTTTAAAGCAATGATAAAAGTGATGTAATTCTCATTATTGAAGTGCATTCAAAGTTTGTTAAATGCTGATATGATGTTCAATTTAATCAGATGCTTGCAATTCACTATTTTATCAATGATCTCGTCTATCAATGATAGAGAATATCTATTTCTTTTGAAAATGACATTTAGCTTTTGATAGTTCATGCAGAATTGAAAATCTTCATTTGCTTTGAGAATGAATAAAACAGGAAAAAAATAGAAGATTTGACTGAGAGTGATGAATTTCTTTGACAGATTCTCATTCAGATACTTCTTTACTTTCAGAAGTTTGACAGAGAACATTCAATATGTTTAACAGCAAGAAGACGTTGAATCATTGATGAGTTCAATTTTATGATCATAAAAGCAATGAGAAAATAGTTTATTCAATTGAACTCAATCAAAAACATCTAGAAACTCATAATATTTCAATGACAGCTTCGCTTTAATATCTTTCAAATTCTGAGTCATTTCATTGATTGAAAAGATGTTTAGAACGTTCAAATTGCACTGAGTATTGTATGCAATTTCTCTATTGATGTTCATCATGAATAGAGCAAAGACTTTGATCTTGTTCTTCTTTAAACAATTCAACAGTGTTTTGAATGAAGTGACATTTATGCTTTGAATCAAGAATGATTCTTTCTGTTACGATTTTAGCCTTCGTTTATTCTTCGTTTAGTTTTCGCCTGATTTCATTCTAATCGAGTCTAGCGAAAATCTGATCTAGAGATGATATCATTGAAACTCTGCATCATATGTGTAAAACATCAATTCAATCGAGTTTAGCATAAAGCTGAGAAACACACATATAAGAATTGAGTTCTTTTCTGTAAATACTTTTCTTTCTTAGCATTTATCTATTAGTTAAATGACATCTCTATGACTCGCTCTAGATCGATTTCTAACAGTAAATAAATGCTCATCAACTATTCTGCTATCAACGTGTAGATGATACGAAATAATTTACTTCGTTCATTCAGAAAATTCGTAAGAGATTCTTTGAATTACTTTCATCAAAACACATCTTCAAATTTATTTAAATTTACTCAAATTTATCAAATCAATCACTCAATCTTATCATAATCTATCTATCTTTATCTTTAATTTCTCACAATGACATGCAACTCTGAATCAGTTGAGTCTCAAATGACTCATCTGCTTAAAAGCATTGCTAGTAAACAAGTTTTTCTTATTTCTTTCAATGCTTCAGCGAAATCTCAGAATGTTGCTATCTCATGAAACATCAACATGAATCAACAACTTTGTCAATGAGCTATTGATTAGTCAAATGAGATCATCAAGATGCTGATCAAGCTAAGAAATCAACAAGACATGACTTTGAAACTTAATAAGTAATGAATCAATGTTCAAGTTAATCACATCAAGAGACTTAATGAGCTAAAGATCAATCAAATGACAATAGACACTTAAGAAGAAACTATCATTGAACTATGAAAGAAAGTCTTGAGTTTAAAAAAGAAACAACGTTCAGCGAATCAATCTTGATCTCATGAATTTACTGAATCTCAAGTTTCTACAAAATCTTTATCTCATCAATCTATCGAGAATCATACTTGACGTAAGTTATTCACTTTATTCAATAATGATCATCACAAGTCTTTCAAGTTTTTGAACTCATGTATATTCATTAGTGAAGATGAATCAACATAAAATAGCTGAAGAATCAAGATAAATGACAAGCTTCAGACAAATGTTAATAACTTCAATAATGAGAATATTTATATTGTTTATGTGATATCTAAATTAGAAAATAATACTGCTGAGCACATTTTTGCTCAACATCAACATGATGCTTTGCATTCATACATCTTGATCAACGAGGTATTTGAGCATCTGAAAGAAATATACAATGAACTGAATAAAAATCAAAAGTGTCATCATGAATACAACGCTCTGAAATAAACAGACAAGTCTTTCAATGTCTTTTACTTCAACTTTATGAAGTTATTCAGCTATCTTGAATACGATAATTGCACTCTGATGAACAATTTTCAGAATAAAATCAATAATTGCTTGCAGAACGCTTTATCAGTCTGTTCAGAGAACTTTACTTCGCTCACTCGCTTAAGAATCTTTCTTCAAGATGTGAATAATAAACAGCGAGTCAACTATCAGCTATGCAGTCAGCTTTGCACTGTCATCATTAAAGTCACTGTCGTATCTGATAAACATGCTGTTACTTCATTATCAGCAGTGATGACTTCAATAATTGAATATATCAAGTCAACTATCTTTTCTACTTCTGAGTCAGTCAAATCGTCTATCATCTGCTATATCTGCAAGATATCAGATCACTTATTCAAGAACTGCTTTCAGAACAAGATTGATACTTCAACATCTTGTGCATTCACTTCTCATTTACATGAAATTATCATTTCAAAGAATGAGAAGAATGAGAAAATGTCTTCTTTCAAAGATAGCGAGGCAAAAAACTAGTGACTTTCATCAAAAATGTAGTGAAAAAGATGTTAATTTCTTTAATGATGAGCATGTCAAATGATTCTTTTTGTTAGAAGTCAGCATAAAGCGAGTCAATATGAATGTCATTTAACTAAAAGATAAATGCTAAGAAAGAAAGATAGCTACAGAAAAGAAGCTGACTACATATGTGTATTTCTCAGTCAACGCTAGACTCAATAAAGACGAGTCAAGATGACGAAGCAAGAATAAATCTGACAAGACTAGAAGACTGAGTCTGACAAGGCTAGAATCATGATATTATTTCTCTTCTTCAATGATTCATGTTTGCATGAATGTATTTTCTGCTCGATTCGATTGATTGCTCAATCATGATTTCACAGACTCAGATTCATTAAATTCTGATTGACTGAATAGTTAAAAGCGCTTCTAGCGCGATTTGTTTGAATATCAAATATGAAAATCATCAACTATCTTCTGAGCGTTCATAAATTCGTCGTTATCAGCGTTGTATCAATTGAGATCATTGTCATAGTCATTTCATTTGACTTTATACTGAAGTCGTTTTCAATATCAACGAAAATTCAATATATCATCGATTTTTCATTCGTCTTCATCGTTTATCACTATTGATTCAAGAGACTCGTTCTTTTGATCAGACAAGAAGTCATCGACAATGAGATGAAGCAGATCAGAGTGAAATACATCATGAACATGCATAGTCTCTGATAATTTCAGCTTATATGACGAGTCAACGAAATCTAGATTGATGAAGAAATCAAGCATTTTATCGTCTAGCTTCTTGAAAGATCTCGCTGTAATGATGTTTCTTTCATTCAAAAACATCTTTGATTTGATCTTATAATTGACTTCTTTTCTATGCTTATTAGCTTGTTGAATCATTTGTTTTCTTGTTTTGACTAGAGATTCGCGAGCAAACATCAAGATCTTGTTCATATGTTCAGATATATTCTTGACTTTAGTTGCTTGCAAGCGTTCACAAAAACTTTCATATTCGATTGTATTGAGTTCGAAGCTCATATGAGAATGAAAGTCTTTGTTTAGAAAGAAAGAGATTGAGAAGATGACTGAGAACAAAGCATTATTATTAACAAACTCGATCATGAGTAGTAGCTTAGCTCAGTCATTCTGCATGTATGAACAGAAGAATCGAAGATATCTTTTGATATTCTGATTGACTCATTCACTTTGATCGTTGATTTGAAGATGATAAACAGTGAATAGTTGAAGATTAATGCTCAGTCTTTTGCAAAGAAACTTTCATGAAATGAAGATAAATTGAGAATCTCGATTCAAAACAATGAAATTGAGTAAATCATGTATTTGATATATTCACTGAAGCATTAGCTCAGCTGTTTTTTCTGCTGTAATTTCTTCGTCATCAGTAGAACAAGAAATATAGTGTTGTTTCTTTGACAGTTTACATATCACTGTTAGTATGACGTTTTTGCCTTCAGAAGAGAATAGATCGATGATGAAATTCATGACTATGTTCTTTCATTGCTGTTTGAGTATGAATAAAGAATGTAGTAATTCATTAAATTTATCTTGAAAAGCTTTTGATCGCTGACAAATGTAGCAGTTTCAAATATATTTATTTATTGTCTTTTGCATTGAGAGTCAATAGTAGTATCTTCTTATTGCTTTTATCATTCTAAGAATTTCAAGATGATTAATAAAAGATTGATCATGAACTTTTTGAATTAACTTCATTTGAAGATGCTCATTGAAGAAAACTCATAGAAGATCATCTCGATATAGTATTTCGTTCTGAACTCAACAATTTCTTAATTTAGTATCTTCATATTGAGCTTCATCTTTTAATATGACTTCACGAAGTAGCGTACAATTCTCGTCAATTTCATTAATCTTAAAAATCTGTTTATAGATTGATTCATCAATGTTCTTCTTTAAATCAACGATTTTCATTCGATTCAATGTGAGAATTGTAGTTCACTGATAGCAACATCATTCATTCTCAAAGCTTCTAGAAACTGAATCAACTCAATAAGTCAATGCATCGACTTTGATGTTTTGTTTATCTGAGCGATACATGATTTTGAAGTTGAAGTCAACAAACTTTTGTACTCAGCGCATTTGACGTCTACTTAACTCTTTATCTTTCATTAATGACGTTGAAGCTTGATAATCAGTGAACATTTTGATGAGTAGCTCAGTCAATTTCAGCTCAGATTGTCAATGCTTGAAGACACGAATGATTGCTAGTAGTTTCTTGTCATAGATCTTGTAATTGCACTCAGCGAAGCTCAGATTCTTGCTGTAGTAGATCATCAAATGCAATGTTTCTTCGTTATCATACTGAGAAAGTATGTCATTATTGACGTAGTTGAATGAGTCTGTTTCAAGAATAGTCTTTCTATTCTGATCAAAATGACAAAGAATAAAGACTTCAATCATTCGTTTCTTCATATGATCAAAGATTGTTTGACAAGCTTGATTTCATTCAAATATCATCTTTTTTTGAGTTAGTTGAATCAGAAAATGAACAATCTTCGAAAAGTTTTTTATAAAACGTTGATAGAAATTGCAGAAGTCAACAAAGAACTGCATCTGAGTAAGATTTGTAGAAGTAAATCATTCAACTACTGCTTGTACTTTTCTGAGATTCATCTTTAGTTCTTTGATGAATAGCAATAGTTTCAGAAAGAAGATCTTCTGAACATGAAACTTGCATTTGTTTATATTCATTTGAAGATCAGTCTCTCGTAATCTATGTAGAATCAATCATACATGTCACTTATGTTTCTTCAATGTTTTGCTGTAAATGATAATGTTATCTAGATAAATCTGACAAAACTGATGAAGATAGTTAAATAGCACGTCGTTCATATAATGTTGATAGAAAGTCGAATCGTTGATTAATTCAAAAGACATCACGTGATATTTGTAGAAATCAAAAGAGGTAATAAAGATAGTCAAATCTTCGCTTTTTGAATGCATGCGTAGTTTGTTGAAGATGACTATTATATTCAATCGAGTCAGATACTTGCTATCTTGAATACGAGCGAGAGTTTCGTCTATTAAGAATAGAAAATAACGATTTCATTTAATCAAAGCATTGAGCTTTTTATAATCAATGCAGAAACGCAGACTATCGTCTTTCTTTTCAATGAATAGTATGAGCGAAGCGTATAAGATCAAGCTAGAAGATATAAAGCTCTTATTCAGATGTTCAATCAGATAATTCTTCATCTTTTGAAGCTTGTAATCAGACATATGATAGAGACGACTTTGAGAAAATATTTTCTCGTCGATCAACTCAATTTTATGATTGTAAAAACGATGAGAAGATAGTTGATCAATCATCGCTCGATCAAACACGTTTAGATAGTCATGATATTTCAAAGAAAGCTTAGCTTTAACTTCTTTCAAGATCTCTTCATATGAAAGCTCTTGTAGATTTACATTTTCAAGTTTATTTCTAGCTGTTTTTAGAAGTCGATCGATTTTCGTGATGATGATTGCGAAAGTAGTTACATTCAATCATTTGACTAGTGATTTATATGCTGCAGTCTCTATCATTGTTATGTTCATTGAATTGAAAGACGAAGCGAAGTTGACTGAATTAAATGATTTCACGATTTTACTGAATGAAGATGACTTCTCGCTGAGTTAAGTGACAACAGAAGAGATAGATCTCTTTAATATTTGAGTAGAGATTGAACTCTTCTATTCTATCGCAATTTTCTTGCTTGAAAGAACAGTTGAATGAGCTTTGATAAAATCTTTGATATGAGCTTCGAAACTAGAAAATTGAAGATGATCATCTTTCATATCAATAGTCATTTTGATCTTGTTCATTCATGTTTTTTCAAGAATCATCTGATGCTGACTCAATCGAGTAATCAGCGTAAAGACGAAACGTTTCATATGATCTTGAACAGTCAGATTTAAATAAATCGCATGAGTAATGAGCTTTTTTGCATAATGATCATTGAATTCTCTTATTGACTTGAGCTTGATTAAAGATAAAGATTCAATTTGCAAATGATCATAAACATTCTGCACGATTAATTCATCAATGAATAAATAGTCAGCTGCTTCAATGTTAATCAATGACTTTAATGAGTAACTAATCTCATTGCTAGATAATATACATTCAGTAGTCAAAGATTTCGAAGCAAAGAGATCATTTGAGCTGCTCATTGTTGAAGAAATTAACACATCTTTCATTGCATCTTTGATGAAAGTCACTAGTTTTTTGCCTAATCTTTCGATTTCTCTGTAAATAATTTCTTCTCTTCTTTCGACATGATGATCTCATTGAGACGAGAAATGAATGCACGAGATGTCGAAGTACTAGTCTTCAGCTGAGAGCAGTTCTTTGAAACATGACTCAATACTTTGCAGTTGAAGCAGATGATTGACATTCTTGATCATTCAGATTCAAGAATGAAAAAAGTAGTGAGTTGAACATAGTTAGTAGTTGAGACTGAAGCTGATGTTGACGAAGAAACAAAACGTTTTTTCGAAGCTGCTATTGATTTGACTGTTCATTGCTCATCACATAGCTGATAATTGACTCATTGTTTATTATTCACATCTTGAAGAAAGATCTTGAGCTTATCAAGTGAGCTAAACTTTATGAGATAAACTGATAACGCGTTCTGAAGACAATTGTTGATTTTATTCTGAATGTTGTTCATCAGAGTGATATCGTTGTAGTTCAAAAAGCTGAATATTCTAGTGAATTCTGAATAGAAAGAGCTGAAAGACTTGTTAAGTTGCTTCAGAATGATGTATTTGCAACGACACTTTCAAATCAGATTCTGATCTTCGTAAATTTCTTTCAGATGTTTTAGTAACTCTGATAGTGACTGATAAAATGAGAAAGCATCAACATAATGCTTTGCATAAATTTGCTGATCAGCATCGTCTTCTAGCCTGAAAATCACATAAACAATATGAATCTTTTCAGTAGAATAATGATTCACGTTGACATTGAGCTTGTCAGCTATCTTGATGTTTCATATCTCTCAGATAAAGTCATTCATTTCAATGAAGATGAGTGAATTCAAAAGCTTGATGAACTTATGATGATCATTTTCGTTTTCATTATCAGATAAAGTAGAAGATTCTTGTTGAGAGCAAGCTTCTTTCTGATTGACTTGTTGCTCAGCTGATTGAGTATCTTGACGAAGCATAGATTGATCAGCTTGACGTTGTTTCGCTCTGAAGTTCAATCACTCGTCTTGTAGTTGATTAATCTTTTTCTCTAGTTCATCATTCTTATCAAAAGTGACTTCTAGTTGTTTCGCTCTCTTTTTGTGATCTTCTTGTATGAGAAGTCAGTGTTCATTGAGTTGTAGAGTCAAGTCTCGCTGACTTCGAAGCTCGTTCAGCATATTGATGATTTCATTAAGTTGATTGCTGACTCAATGAAACAGTTATTCTTCAATGTTTATGTTTCATGCAATGATAGCTTTCTCAGCTTCGATTGAAGCATCAATGAGTAGAAGTGAAACTCTTTTATTGACAATGCTTTTAAGCAGACGAGTTGTTCAAGATTCAACTGACTTGATGTCACATGTCATGATGAGAGAAGATAAAAGTTGTTGAGATAAGAGTAAATGAGAGATTGATGTTTTGAATTGATGTTTTTTGATGAGTGAAAATTCAAAGAATTTCTTGTGAATTTCAGATAATAATTGAGTGCTTTATTCAAAGAATTTCTTGTGAATAGAATGATGAAAATGAGTGTAGAATCAAAGAATTTCTTGTGATCTAAAATGATGATGATGCAAATTTGAAGAATCTCTTGCAAATTTTTCTTACTGAATAGATTGTTTTGTATCGTTTATTCATTAATAGCAGAGTAGTTGATGAGCATTTATCTAATGTCAGAGATCAGCATAGAGCGAGTCAATATGAGTGTCATTTAACTAGAAGATAAATGCTAAGAAAGAAAGATAGCTACAGAAAAGAAGCTGACTACATATGTGTATTTCTCAGTCAACGCTAGACTCAATAGAAACTAGTCAAGATGACGAAGCGAGAATAGATCTGACAAGACTAGAATCATGACAGATCTTGATCAGAATCTTGAAGAATTCTAGCATTTTATCGTTTAACTTCTTTAATAATCATGAGATCATTATGTTTCTAGAATTCAGAAACATCATGTCATTTATCTTGTAAATTATTTTCTTTCAATGTTTGTCAATCTATTTCTTCATTGTGACTCTGACTTTTGTCAAGACTTGCTTGATCAATGCTAGTGATTATTTTATGTGTTTGAATATATTTTCTGCTTTGTCTGCTTCAATTCTAGCTCAAGTGATCTCATATTTGATTGAGTTCAAATCGAAGCTCATATGAGAGTGAAAGCTTTTATTCAGAAAGAACGTTGACTGTTTAATTGACGACGAAATAACATTGTTATCAACGAATTCAATCATTAATAATCAGACGAATCAATCATCTTACATATATGAGCAGTAGCTTCGTAGATATCATTCTACATTCTGATTCACTCTTTCTATCTGATCATTAATTTGAGAATGATAATCAATGAATAGTTTCATCTTGATGTTTAGTCTCAGATATAAAGACTTTCAAACAATTGATATGAATTGTGAATCACGATCAAACACTATTGATCTTGATAGTTCATGAATTTTGAAGATTCATATCAACAGTAACTTGACTGTTTATTCTGCGAAGATTTTCTCGTCATTTGATCAACACAATATATAGTGTCGTTTCTTAGACAATTGATTTATGACTGTCAGAATCGCGTTGCTTTTATCACATTTTTGATAGATTAATAATAAAGTTTAATGATATATTCTGTCATTGCTGCTTAAGTATGAGCAATGACTTCAGCAGTTCATTGATTCAATCTTTTGATGCTTTTGATTTATGACAAATGTAACAGTTTTGAATGTAGCGCTTGATCATTGTTCTCATCTTCGATCAGCAATATGATCATCTCAGTAAGTTCAATGTTCAATTCATGTCAGAATGATCATTGATTAAAAGAACATATGCTTCTTTTATCAATAGAATGATCATTGACTGAGAAATTCATAGTCTATCATCTTTTCAGAGTACTTCATTAAGTACTTTGCAATTGTCTAAATTAATATCTTGACAAGTCTTTCTATTCTGTTTCATGACTATTTGAATATTGAAGCACAGTTGATTCATTTGATTTTCAACTATAATTTGATTCTGAATAGAAATCATCTCTTCAATTGAATTTTAATTAACTTTTGATTCAAGTTTCAAATCTAAGTCAGATTTTGAGTCAGATCTGAGTAAGATCTGAGTAAGATCTGAGTAAGATCTTGATCAGCTTTCTGATTATCTTTTATTGACTGAAGTTTAAATCTGTCTTCTGACAATAGCATTTGATACTAATATAGCTTACAATCATTGTTTGCTTCAACTGACTTAACATCTGACATTCTGATCAGCACGTTGACTTTCAGATTCTGTTTTTTCGACTGATATATGATTTTAAAGTTATATTCAGATAACTTCTCAGCTCATTTAGCTTGTTGTCTGATCAGTTCTTTGATGATCATGAAGTACTTCAAATTCAGATGATTGATGAAGATCTTGATTGAAATATTTGTACATTTCAATTTAAAACATTAATGCTTCAAGCAGTAAATGATGATCAGCAGTTTCTTGTCATAGATTTCGTAGTTGCATTCTGCAAAAATCATGTTCTTGCTATAAAAGATCACTGAATGTAGAATGTCTTCATCATTATATTGAGATAATACTTCGTCATTAACATAGTTTAAGAAGTTAGTTTTCAGAATAGCTTCTTTGATTGAGTTGAAATGCTTCAAAATGAGAGCTGTTGTCACTTGCTGCTTCAGTTCTTCAAAGATTGTCTGACAAATCTCTGTTTATTCAAAAAGATGATCTTTTTGAGTCAGCTTTATCATGAATTGAACGATCTTTGAAAAGTTCTTTATGAATCATTGATAGAAATTGCAGAAGTCAATAAAGATTTGCATGTAAATCAATGATCAAGACACTTTTCAGTCTTGAATCATGTTAAAGATCTGTCTAAAGCAAGTCAAATAAAGATGTCATTTAACTAAAAGATAAATGCTAAGAAAGAAAGATAGTTACAGAAAAGAAGCTGACTACATATGTGTATTTCTCAGTCAACGCTAGACTCAAAAGAAACTAGTCAAGATGACGAAGCGAGAATAAATCTGATAAGACTAAAAAACTGAGTCTGACAAGATGTTACGAGCGTATCAAGATCAATAAGACTGAAGCTCTAATCAATTCGCAATGCATGCTAGCAAGTACTCTGCGTAATGATTAAAGCTAGTCAATGATTTAGTCAAGATCTGATCTAGATCTGATTCAGATTTGACTTAAATATGACTCAACACTTTTTTCTTTCTCAACACTCTTTTCTTTTATTAACATCTTGTTCATTTACATCATTTTCTTTTCATGTCACAAACACATTTCTTTCAAGTCTAGCGCAGTCTTTGAACATTACATAAATAGAAGCTTTTGTATCAATCTTTTTCTGTATTTTTAATATTCAGTTATAGTTATCTTTAAAGATCAAGCACTATTAATTCTGATCTTCATTGATTGTATCATTTAAGCACGATTCTGACATTATATTAAAAATTCGTTAATCACACGATACTGATCTCATTACTCATTTAATCAACTCGTACAGACGAATCGAGTCTAAAGAAATTTGTTTATCTGATGATTCAATCTCGAAAGACAAGAACAACATCAGGAAATTCATAGAATCAACAAAAACATACAATCATTGAATTGCTAGAAGATCTATCGCTCATTCAGTATGCATTCATTCAAAATCGATCAATAGAATTTATGATAAAGAATCTTCGTGAATTGCTAGAGAATTAAATCGATCAAGAGAATTACGATAAAGAATCTTCGTGAATTGCTTCAAGATTAATCACTCTCACAAACATCTTCTTTGTTGAACAAACATTCATCTTTCTTCATAAAATTAATAAGCTTCGTTCTTCGTTCAGTTCAAACCAATTCTCATCTTCTTCACTATGACATTTAAAAACACATCTGATAAAGATAAAGCTTTTGTTGACTTCTTGCAACAAACACGTTCACAAGCTCTTTCTTCTATTGTTGACTCACAATACGCTTTTTCATTCATTGCTTTCAACGAATCAAATGCTGAAATCATTATACTCAATGATATGAAAGTATGAAAGAAACGTATTTATGCTCTTAATAAAGAAACAGATCGTCTTGTCGAGATGAAACAACAAGACAAGAGCGAAATTCAACAGTTGAAAGCAAAACTACAAGCTTTCACTGCTATTACAGTCAATGTAATCATCACTGCTTTCTTGATTATCATCTACTTTGAACGATTTAAATATCACAAAATACTTGACTCTTCAATGTTCATTGATGAAAAGAACTCTACTTGAAAGAACTGATCTCTTAACATATGAAAGAAGCTAGCAATTAACATCAACATCTTCTCAAAGAAACTTTACAAGCTGAGTTACATAAATTCTCGACTAGCAGATGACATCATTGAAATCACTCAAGTCAGACGTGATCTCAACTGTGACAATCTCTATCTGACTATTAATGAACTTCTAGAGAAATTAGCTCAATCATTTCATGATTCTGATAAGAAAGACAACTATCATAGAGAATATATTAATCTAATTCAAGAATCAAAGAAATTCAGCGATTTCTTTAATCAATTTCAACGATTATACATCTATTTAAAGTATCAGAAGAACGTACTAGTCATCAATCTAAAGAATAAAATAAACTCTCGTCTTTGAATTTTTTGAACAGCTCAGATAATATCACTCATCAAGCTATCAGATATTCGAAACTATCTGATTCGCTTGAACAATGAATATAAAGCAGTTCAAGAGATCAAGAACAAACTACTTAAACATGATGATTCAAAGATCATCATTTTTAAAGCAATTATTGCTGTTCAGTCTTCTGCTTTGAAGTCTGACTGATCAAAGTCGCGCAACGCAGTTTTGACTAACGTCAAGAATGCAGACGTTCTAGTTGAAATCTGTTTCATATATCACAAATCAGATCATAGTTTCAAAGAATACTTGAATCAATCTATCAAAGTCAATGCAGTTGACGAGAACTATGATCGTTTTGAACTCAATACTGAATCAGAGTTCAAGTCAAAAAACTAGTTATTTCTTCAACAGTCACTGAAGTGAAGATTATATCTTTGTGCAATCTAGACAAAATTCTATTGAAAGAGAATTACTTTGATAAGTTGTTTCTAGTCAATGCTCTTCTCATCTTGCAAAACGAATCATTCAATCTTCACTCTTTGATAAACAGTGATTCAGTCGTTTATATGATCATACATATCAATCTAATCGATAAAGTATGTAAAGAGCTGAAAATTCAATCTATATCATTGACAAAAAAGAAGTTAATAAAAGAATATGATGAAAAGATATTTAAGAAGACTATCACTCATAAAATTCTATTGAATCTTATCATTGAAAGTCATAAGAAATTGACTGTGTCTATGTTGATAGCTGACATCAATCATCACGAAGTCATATTAGAAAAATCATGAATGAATAAAAATGAAATATTACTGAATATGCAAATCGACGTCATTGTTTTTTCGAATCAATTAAATACTCTCATTTCGATTTTTTCAATTTCTCTCAATTCAAAGCACTCAAGTTAATCATGATCAACTTTATTTACTTTTATCTCTTAGTCAAAGATTTCTAGAATGCTCAAACAATCTGTTTCAACTATGATTCAGAAAGAGTCATTCTTAATTCAAAGCATAAATGTCGCTTTGTTCAAAATGCTGTTGAATTATTCAAAGAAGAACAAGATCAAAGTCTTTGCTCTATTCATGATGAACATCAATAAAGAAATCGCGTACAATACTCAGTGCAATTTGAATGCTTTAAACATCTTTTCAATCAATGAAACTGCTCAGAATTTGAAAGATATTAAAGCGAAACTGTCATCAAAACATCATAAGTTTCTAGATGTTTTTGATCGAACTCAATTGAATAAACTACTTTCTCATCGCTTCTATGATCATAAAATTAAACTCATCAGTAATTCAACGCTTTCTCACTGTCAAGTCTATTGAATGTGTTCTGTCAAACTTCTGAAAGTAAAGAAGTATTTAAACGAGAACTTGTTGAAGAAATTCATCACTCTCAGTCAGACTTTCTATTTCTTTCTCGTTCTATTCACTCTCAAAGCAAATGAAAATCTTTGATTCTGCGTGAACTATCGAAAGCTAAATGTCATTTTCAAAAGAAATAGATATTCTCTATTGCTGATAAATGAGATCATTGATAAAATAGTGAGTTGCAAGCATCTGACTAGATTGAACATCATATCAGCATTCAACAAACTGCAAATGCACTTTGATAACGAGAGTTACATCACTTTTATCACTGCTTTAGAAGCATATAAATACAAGATGTTATCATTCAAACTGACTAACAAATTAATCTTCTTTCAGCAATATATAAATGACATTCTATGAAACTTTCTGAACGACTTTTGTCAAGTTTATCTAGATGACATTCTCATTTATAGCAAAACGAGAAAGAAACATAAAGATCACATCAAACTAGTATTGAGTCAACTACGTGAAGCTGAACTGCAGATGAATATTCGAAAGTGCGAATTCAATATAGAAGAGACAGTTTTTCTAGAAGTCATTGTATCAGAACAAGATCTTTGCATGAATTCAAGCAAGATGATCATCATAGTCAACTGAACTACTTCAATCAATTTGAAAGAAATTCAGAACTTCGTAAAATTTGTGAACTTCTATCATCGTTTCATTAGAGACTTCTTCAAACTAGTCAAATTGTTCACTCAATTAACTAGAAAAGACACGCTTTTTGTTTGAAATGAAGTCTGCGTTCAAGCTTTCAGAAATCTGAAGAAACAGATCAGTTTCGCTTTAGTTCTTCGTCATTTCAATCTCAAACGTCAGACTATTTTGAAAATCGATGCATCAAACTATGTAAAAGATGAAATACTGTCTCAGTACAATGATGAGAATGTACTTCACTTGATGATCTTCTACAGCAAAAGCATGATTTCTGCTGAAATCAACTATCATATCTATGACAAGAAATTGCTGATCATTATTTGCTGTTTCGAACATTAACAACTCAAGCTGAAATGTACTGAATTATTCATTCAGATATTCATTGATCATCAAGTTCTGAAGATCTTCATGAAAAACAAACAGCTGAGTCGACATTAAGTCAACTATCTGAACATTCTATTGAAGTTCAATTTTCAAATCATCTTTAGATCAGGCAAAATGAACACTAAAGTCGATGCGCTAACTTGAATGTTTCTAGCAAACGTCTCTGAATCAGCTAAACGATTTGAAGATCGCTTTCAAACTATTCTTACTTTTGATAAAGTCAATATTCTACTTATTGACTCGAAATTGAGCGCAAATTCGAAATCAGAAGTCAATCTCTATCAGAGAGTATGATTAGTCAATCAAATGAATGAGTTCTGCAGCGAATATAAACAAGCTATAAACGAAAACAAGCTCAAATTTCATATCACTAAACTGAAAAACTGCGAAATCATTGACGACGTTCTATTTAGAAAAGATCTACTGTAAATCTCTGAGAATATGCACACGAAATTACTACAAGAAGTGTATAATCAATCTTCAATCTTTCATCTCGACAATAAATGAACTATTGATTTAGTTCAGCGTTTCTACTATTGATCAGATCATTAAGCTACTATTCGATGATACATTCAAAACTGTCATGCTTATCAGCAAAGCAAAGTTTCTAAAGATAGCATCAATAAACTTCATCATTCTCTTTCAATTTCACAGAAACGCTGAAAAGATATAGTTATGAACTTCATCACTGAACTACTTCTGTCAGAAGACTATAACATCATTTGCACAATCATATGTTGTCTCATGATCTCATCAAAGAACATCACTATGTTTTCTGTCATTGAGAAAACAATGACATCTTAGTCGAAGAAACAGTTTGAATCATGCTATGAAACGTTTATCGACTGCATGATCTACTCAGTTCTATTGTTTCAAATAGAGACTCTCAATTTGTATTCATCATGTGAAAAAGTCTTTGTAAGCGACTATGAATTATCGCTAGTCTATTCACTGCTTATTATTCTGAAATTGATGATCAAACAGAGTGAGTTAATCAAGACGTTGAATGCAAACTCAGAATCTACTGTAATTACATGCAGAATGATTGAGCTAAATGAATATTGTTAGAAGTCAGCATAGAGCGAGTCATATGAGTGTAATGTAACGAGTATATAAATGCTAAGGAAGAAAAGTATCTAGAAGGGAAGAATCGACTATCTATATGACTCAGAAGAACATAAGCTAACTCTGAATAGAGTTGACCTCGAAACAACTCTATAGCCTAGCGACGAGCGATCGACGATAGTCATCAACATAGTCATCAACATAGCTATCAACATAGATGCGTAGCTAGAATCGTAACATTACTTTCTCTCTTCAATGATTCATGTTCGCATGAATGTATTTTCTTAGCCTTGTGTAGAATCGAAATGCCTATTGTAGCAGGCTCACTATGCAAGATAGAATGATGTCATTGTAGCAGACTCACTAGTTGCACATGAACGTTTGACCAGATTCACTGATGAGTAGAGTGATGAGAGCGAGTAGATCATTGCATTGAGAATGTTATTGTAGCAGACTCACTAGTTGCACGCGAACGAGTCGACAGATTGATTCACTGATAGATAGAGCGATGTGAGTAGATGAATCATCACGTTGACGAAAGACATCTTTGTAGCAGACTCACTATTTGCACATGATCGAATTGACGAATCAATTCACTGATAGGTAGAGCGATGAAGATGAGTAGATCATCGCTTTGATGATGTCATTGAAGCAGACTCACTGATCAACTTGCTCATCGAAGAGATCGACTTTGAGCTCGTCATTGTAGCAGACTCACTAGTTGCACGTGAACATTTGATCAGATTCACTGATAGGTAGAACGATGAGAGTGAGTAGATCATCGCATTGAGAGTGTCGTTGAAGCAGACTCACTGAAGTTTCAATATAGAAACAAGCTCAAAGATTTGCTTGTTATTGAAGACATTATCATGTCATTGTAGCAGGCTCACTAGTTGACACAGAAACACGAGGTAGGTCGATTCGCTGATAGGTAGAACGATGAGAAGATCATCGCATTGAGAATAGATGTCATTGAAGCAGGCTCACTAGTTGCACGTGAACTGGTAGGCGAATCGATTCACTGATGGGTAGAACGATGAAAAGATCATCGCATTGACGATGTCTTTGAAGCAGACTCACTAGTTGCACGTGAACTGATAGACGAATCGATTCACTGATAGGTAGAGCGATGAGAAGATCATTGCATTGACGATGTCATTGAAGCAGGCTCACTGAGGGTTTGCTTCTCGAGATAGAGACTTCACGCAGTTCTATGACTGATTTTGTTTGATTGTTCAACAAATTCGAAGAATCTCTTGCGAATCTGAATGAACAGTTAATTCGCTGATCTTTGACCTAGTCAAATGGTTTCAATCGTTTGTTTATACTCGCTGATCAGCGCACGAGTTCGAATCTTTTGTTTATTCTCGCTGAATCAGCTCACGAGAAGAGAAAGGTGAATGCTGTTGCACGAACGCAAGCCGCTAGACCAAAGTCGATAGAGAGTTGAAGAACTACTAGCAGAAGCACTCGAAGAAATCGATGCAGATTATTTCACTTCGTCTGTAACGAAGAAGCATTTATATAATGTTAGAAGTCAGCATAGAGCGAGTCATATGAGTGTAATGTAACGAGTATATAAATGCTAAGAAAGGAAAGTATCTAGAAGAAAAGAATCGACTATCTATATGACTCAGAAGAACATAAGCTAACTCTGAATAGAGTTGATCTTGAAACAACTCTATAGTCTAGCGACGAGCGGTCGACGATAGTCATCAACATAGTCATCAACATAGCTATCAACATAGATGCGTAGCTAGAATCGTAACAAATATCTATGATTAAGTTCAGTGACAATGTCAATACATTCTTGATCATCTCAATGATCTCTTTCTACTTCAATAAAGAATTTCACTTTCAAATGAGTTTTGATTCAGATACAACTGACTACAAAATCACTCGTAAACAAATTGAAGCTAGAAAAGCAGATGATATTGTCATTTAAATGAAAGAGTTACTGAACTTCGATTGTCAACAATTGAAAAAGACTAAGCTGATCATTGAAGCTCAGATTAATAAACATAGACGAGACGTCATCTATGAGATAGATGATCAGATCTGACTATCTTTCAGAAACGTCAAAATCACAAGATCATGCAAGAATTTGAAAGATAAACAGCTAAATCTCTACTCAATCATTGTCAAAGTTCAAACTTTCTATCATCTTCATTTATCTACAAGCATGAAGCATATACACTTGATGTTCAGTTCAAAGCTACTACGATCATATTCAGAAGACTCTTTATCAAAACATCATTCAGAATCATTCAGATCAATCACTATTAAAGACGATGAACATTAAAAGATAGATGATATATTGAACTTCAAACGTTATTGAGGTCGAATACAGTACAAAGTCAAATGAAAAGATCTAAATAGAGATGACGAATGATACTATGTTGATAAAGAGAAATTCAATGACTCAGAGAAAGTTTTGAATGAATTTCATAAGCTATATTTAAGCAAACTGCGCTAAATATTGAAATAACTATCAACAAAAGCAAGCAAAGAAACTACATTCATGCAAACATGAATTTTCAAAAAGAAGAGTAATGTTACAAGCATATCAAGACTGAACAAGACTGAAGCTCTAATCAATTCGCAATGCACGCTAGCGAGTACTCTGTGTAATGATTAAAGCTAGTCAATGATCTAGTCGAGATCTGATCTAGATCTGACTCAGATTTGACTCAGATATGACTCAACACTCTTTTTCTTTCTCAACATTCTTTTCTTTCATCAACATCTTGTTCATTTACATCATCTTCTTTTCATGTCATAAACACATCTCTTTCAAGTCTAGCACAGTCTCTGAACATTACATAAATAAAAGCTTTTGTATCAATCTTCTTCTGTATTCTTAATATTCAGTTATAGCTATTTCTAAAGATCAAGCACTATTAATTCTGATTCTCATTGATTGTATTATTTAAACATGATTCTGACAAATAACTTGAAATTAAATGAATCATCAGACATGCTGATGAAGCAGAATATGAGTATATTGCTTTCAATCACTACTTTGATGAAAGCAGATCGTTTTTTGAATTCGCTGCAATTTCATGCATTTGAGCTGATTTTGTTAGAGATTGATCTAAAGCGAGTCATAAAGATGTCATTTAACTAATAAATAAATGCTAAGAAAGAAAAGTATTTACAAAAAAGAACTCAATTTTTATATGTGTGTTTCTCAGCTTTGTGCTAAATTCAATTGAGTTGACATCTTACACATATGATGCAGAGTTTCAATGATATCATTTTTAGATCAGATTCTCGCTAGACTTGATTAGAATGAAATCAGACAAAGACTAAATGAAGAATAAATGAAGACTAAAATCGTAACATTACTCTCTTTTCTTAACTATTCATGTTCACATGAATGTTGTTTCTTAGTGCGCTTTTCTTGAATATCTGATATGAAATTTATCAATCATCTCTTGAGTGTTCATAAACTTGTCGTCGTCAACGTTATATCAGTTGAGATCGTTGTCATAGCTTTTTCATTTAACTTGATATTGAAGTCATCTTTGATATCGTTGAAAGTTCAATATATTGTTGATTTTTCATTCATCTTCATCATTTATCACTATTGATCTCAAGAGTTCATTCTTTTGATTAGACAGAGAATCATCAACAACAGAATGAAGAAGCTCTGAATGAAATACATCATGTATATGCATAGTCTCTGATAGTTTCAACTTATAGAATAAGTCAACAGACTCAATGATCTGAAATGAGTTAAGCATCTTGTCATTCAATTTTTTGAAAGATCTCGCTGTAATGATGTTTCATTCATTCAAAAACATCTTTGATTTCATTTTATAATTGATTTTCTTTCTATGCTTATTAGTCTGATTCATCATTTGCTCTCGTGTTTTGATCAGAGCTTCATGAGCGAAGATCAATGTTTTATTTATGTGATCAAATCTATCTTTGACTTGAGCAATCTGCAAGCATTCGCGAGTGCTTTCATACTTGATGATGTCAGAATCGAAGCTCATACGAGAGTGAAAGTTCTTGTTCATGAAGAAAAGAGTCAAGAAAATGACTGAAGACAAGATGTTATTGTCAACAAACTCAATCATAAGTAGTCACTTGAATCAATCATTCTGCATGTATGAACAGAAGAAACAAAGATATTGCTCAACATTCTGATTGACTTGTTCGCTTTAATCATTGATCTGAAGATGATAGATGATGAACAATCAAAGAGAAATACTCAGTCATTTGCAAAGAAACTTTCAAAGAATGAAGATGAACTGAGAATCTCAATCGAATACAATGAAGCTTGATAGATCATGAGTTTAATATACTCATTGAAGCAACATTTCAGCTGTCTTTTCAACTGTGATATCTTCATCATCAATGATGCAAGAGATATAATGTCTTTCTTTCAACAATTTGTAAATGATAGTCAAAATAACGTTGTAGTTGTATGAATCAGATAGACTGATAATGAAGTTCATGACTATGTTCTGTCATCGCTGTTTAGATATAAATAGAGATTGAAGTAAGTCATTTGATTTATTTCTTGATGTCTTTGAACGTTGACATACGTAGTAGTTTTGAATATATTGATCTATCGTTTTTCGCATAGAAGATTAATAGTAATTTTGCTTTATAATTTTCACTGTTCTAAGAATTTCAGAATGATCAATCAACAACTGATCATGTACTTCACGAATCAGATTCATTTGTAGAAGTTTATTGAACGAAACTCATAGCTGACTATCATGAAACAAGATTTCATTCTGAATTCAACAATTCTTCAATTTGATATTTTCATATTATGCTTCGTCTCTTGCTATTGCTTCGCGAAGTAGTGTACAATTCTCGTCGATTTCATTCACATCAAGAACTTGTTTATAGATTGATTGATCATTATTTCTCTTTAGATCAACGATCTTCATTTGATTCAATGTCAAAATAGTAGTTCTTTGATATTAAATGCATTCATCGTCGAAATCTCTAGATACAAAGTCAGCTTGACGAGTAGACTAACTGCGTCAAGTCAAGTACTTGAGTTCAAGTCGAGTACTTGACTCAAAAAGTGTTGAGTTGAGTTGAAATTTTTTTGAAAAAGTGTCGAGTCGAATTGAGAAGTTGAACTCAAGAACTCAAGTTAAGTTGAAAAGCTTGACTCGACAACTTGACTCGATAACTCGACTCAACTCAACAAGATATTAAATAAATGTAAATAGCTTGATCGAACAGTTTTCATCATGAAGACTTCATGATTTTCATCATGACTTTCTATCAAACACTCTTCACAATAATGCAAAAAGATAATGTACTATGAATTTATAAGATTATGAGTTATGATTAGAACTTAGAAAGTAAGATAAGCGCTGTTCATTAGTTGAACAGCTCTATTATTTTCTTTTCACTTTCATTATTCTCTTTCTTCTTACTACTGATTATCTCATATTCATCATGTTGTAGTTTCTTCTCATTCTTCTTTGCTTCATAGTGCATCTTTGCGTCATCATTTTCTACTATGATGAGATCATTCAAATTAGTATTTATTGCATGTATTGAATTCTGAATTTCTCGTTCTTTGACAGTTGAGAGAGTGATGAATTCTGTTGCAAAACTCTGAAAAGCTGTCATAGAATTAGTATCATCAGTCTGCTTTAACTTCTTCAGATCATCATGATGAAGAATTCTTTGTTGAATTAAGTGAACTATAAAGATTATAAATTTTGATATTTCTTTGCTCACGTTCAGCTCATCTGTTATCTTCTAAAATTGATATTAGTTTCTACAACTGAAAGATAATGCATATAGATAATACATATCTTCATTGCTTTCAAAGCAATTTTCTCTGCAGTACTATTTGCATCTTGTGTTGCAGCAGTTATATTGAAAAGCTGTGTCATCTCAGCGACAATCTCAGCATCTGTCTTGCGTCTGATTTTCAATTCAAAGCATTCGACTATAAACAGATCAGCGCTTTATCTAGTATTGCATTACTGAGATGCATTATCATGAATATCTTTGTTCTTTCGCTCTTGTTCTACCTCATCTCTTACATTGTCTTTCATCGCTGCTTTGTCGATCTTATTCGCTTCTTTTCAAACATTGAACTGTCTTAGTTTGTGTAGTCGTTTGAATATGATTACACAATCATTGTTCTGTCGCTTGTAGTGTTCTTTGACCTCATTGAACCAATTTTCACCACGATTTTGACTTGCGATAGACTTTGAGTTTATGAATAGAGTGAACATTATCTGTTAGAGTCAGCATTGTTCTCTTGATAATGCATTTGAGTAATGCAACAGTATCAATGAAATTTGAGTAGTTCAATAGAATATGAACTTGTAGAGAATTTGAGAAAGTAAGAGATAGACTGATAGTTCATCAAGTGAGATAAATTAATTTTCACGAAGAATTATCTCTGAACTGTTGAACAGAGTGAAAAGTACCTGTTAAAGTCAGCATTGTTCTCTTGATAATGCATTTGAGTAATGCAACAGTATCAATGAAATTTGAGTAGTTTGATAGAATATGAACAGATAGAGAATTTTGAAAAGCAAGAAAAAAACTCATCAAGTGAGATGAATTTGAGTGTAATGAGAAATATTTAATTATTATTCTTAACACTTATTTCTTAACACTTATTCAATATTTTCTTCAATTTCTTTTCTGATTTTTCAATCACTTCTTCTATCATATTTTCTTGAATCGTTTTAGTAATCAACACTTCAATAAATAATACTTTCAAAGATAATACTTTCAAAAATCAAGTTTACATAAATCAAATCAATCATTCTTGATAAACAATGATATGCAGCAAGAATGTTATTGATAATGCATACTGATAATGCAATATGACTTGTTTATTGCTGACAAGTTCATTTTTAGCATGTGCATCAGCACGTAAGACGTCTAAGAATTCAATGCATTTAACTGATCATTATGCTATCAAAGAAACTTCTGTCTTTAAATTTACTACTACTACTAAAAAGATAATGCATATGAGTAATGCATTATCTACTGACATACTAATGCTTTGCAACAGAAAAGACGCTACAAATCAGACACTGTTGCGCTGCGTGAAATTCGAAAATATCAGAAGATCACAGAAAATCTCATTTTCAAAATGATCTTCGAAAGATTGATTAGAAAGATTATGCATGATTATGCTTGAGCGAACATGCTACAATATGATTTTCGCATTCAGCGCTCTGTCTTAAATGCTCTTCAAGAAGTCACTGAAGACTTTATGATTTTCTTTATAAAAAGTAAGTGCATTACTCTTTTGCATTATCACTCTTGTTGTAGAATTTTCATTGACATTTTGCTCTATGCAGACATCAACTTGACAACAATTCATGTCAAACGCGTCATCATTCAAGATAGAGATATGAGATTTATGAAGAATCTCATGATGAATCTTGATGTCATGTTTTTCAAGACAGACTAGAAAATGTTTGTCTTCATCAGTTAGATAAACAGTGTAACTCTTGAAATCACATTCACATTATTCTTGTGCATTATTCTTGTGCATTGACTCAATTGTACTTCTAATAAGTACTTGCTCTAAATGCAAGACTTTTAATAAATGAGATGATATTGCAGTTCTATGAATAAATTTGCATCAGAACAGTTTTCAAAGATACTTGAAATGAATCAGCAGACTCGTTGATCTCTTGATCATCATTCTTCTCTCTGCAATAAATATTTCAGAACTCAGTAATAGTCTCGTCTGAATTCAAATTCATAGTTCAATTGTAATACTTCATCAGCATTATTTGTTTCATCGTTTTCAAACTCATCTGTGATCAATTTCATCAACATACTCTTCTAGCAAGACTAAAAGTTCGCTCAATATTTATTGAGAATATTGAGCATGAAAGAACATCTTTAGTCATTTGCGTCAATCTAGAAAAATTCAAAGCATTGTCTTTTCAAAATTGTCATGTTGAACATTTCTCATTTATAACATCAGTGCAAAGATATTGATCATCTTCGTCTTAAAAAGAATGAGCATGCTGAGATTGTTGAAGCAATGATTTTCTAACAGTTGCAACAAACTACAAAATCGTTAGTAAATAATCAAATGCATTATCATAATGCATTATCTCATCAGCATCACTTCTTGCTCTTTGTGCTTCTGCTCTCAAATCGACAGCTGAATCTTCATAGTAACGATGAAAATACTCTTTGAACTCTGTCTTGTACTTAATCTCGTAGTGAACAGACTCTTCATCATGATCTGTATCTTCATTGTCTTTGTCGTCTCAAGTCTTGTAAAGATCTAGCTTCATTGTAGAATTCAGAATATTTGCAAGATTATATATTGTTTCATCGCTGTCTTCAATCTTGACATAATACTTCGCAAGTTTGATTGAGACTTTTTCGCAAGTCTTTACTATAACAGCACTTGATGAGCAAGTACTTCTTCTTATATTCTTTTCAATCTGCTCAAGATGATTGAAAAGTGCATTAAATATTCGAAATTTCATGTGAATATCTGCATTAGTTGTTCATGACACTTCTAAAGTGCATTCGTAGAAGAGATTTAATAGATTGTCAACAAGCAAAATCATGAATCACTCGCTTTCATCAAGTTTGATCTTTGCGATCTTGAAATCTTCGCAGTATTTCTCTGTTCAAAGATCAACAAATTCGCGTAGTTAATATGCTTGACGAAGCATTAAGTACGTAGAGTTTCAACGAATGCAAATATCTTGTATCAGTTTTCTAGATCTTTTGTCATTCTGCTCTTGAAAAGCTCTGAAGCGAATCAATCGCTGAGAAGAGTCGTTGACAGCTATTGTCAGAGCACAAATCTAATTTCATGATTAATAAATGCATTACTTTTTTGCATTATCATTCAAAGCAATATCTTTTTGATCACAACAGATAATTCTCTGCTTGTTTCAATATTTTGCACTTGCTCATTCTTTAATTGAGCAATAATGTTATCAGCTATTGTCTTTAATTCAAGAGCTTGAATAAAATCTTGAGTCACAAGATTGATAATGTGAGTCAAGCAATTAATGAAATTCTGTGTTCTGTCTCATTGAAACTTGCGACGACTCATGATCTTTTCAAGTTTCTCTTTCAAGATACTATTATTGCTTGCATTATCAATAACAATCTTGAAAAGCTTGTTCTTAATAACGTAGTTCTTCAGAATTTTCATTAGCTTCATCATCAATTGACAATCAATATGCTCAATATTGAGAGACGTAAATTCAATAAAATGTTCACGAAACTGAAATTTGACATCGACTCAGTATATCAACACTCTTAAGTACGCTACTCTTTGAGAACTAGATCATGCATTCAAAGCAATAAAGACACGTCATGACTCTGTAAGATTCAATCTGATCTTATTACAAATTTTCTTATAGTGTGAGAGAATCATGATTGTCATCTTTGTGCAATGTGCAATCTGCAAATCTGAACGAAGCATTTGTAGCAGCTTTTGAAATTGCTCATTATCAACGATTCGAAAGAGTAGATTCAAGTCAACAAAGATCTTGCATAATTGATTTTCTCAATTCTCTTGATTGAAGACAGAGATTAACTTGATATGACTTTTCTTCTAATAGTTTGTTAATTTTGCATTATCAATTTGCATTATCAGATATAACTTACTCGTTCGAAAGTCAGTTCAATCTGTGATTGCGAATGTTCGCGTTTTCGCTCTGTCGCTGTGCAAAAGCCTGATTCAAGATGCTTTTTCATAGCAGACGTGCTAAAGCTATCAAAAGCTGTTGAATGATTCATAATCTTATGACAGATTATGCATGAGATTTTAGACAATTCTTCAACAATCAAAGTCAACTGTATAAAGTGATTTCATATATTGAATTGCTTATCGTCTTTGACTTTTTTGAATCAGAGCGAATTGACTATCTTTTTTGAGTCTTGTTTTGAATACTCTCAACAACAGAGATTTGAGATCATCATAGTAGAAAAAATTCATCTGTATTCAAAGTTCATTGAACATACTTGCTATTCTATCTTATCTTGAGCTGTGAGAAATTCTGATGAATTTTGTTCATTGCTTCTTGTTTAATCTTCTTCTTTTTGAAATGATGTGAAGAATTTATAAATCATTGAACTTGACTTGCAAAGTCTTCAGAATGAAGACTATCTGAAGATGAACTATGCGAAATGCTTTCGTCAGACAGATTGAAAGTTATCAACGAACTAGACATTTTATAGAATAGTTTGTATTAACAACAGTAGTTGTTAATAGCTTGAAGATAGTATATAGACGATGTAATGAGTAATGTGAAAAGATAATGCAATATATAAACGATGCAATGAGTAATGCAGAAAGATAATGCAATATATAAACGATGCAATGAGTAATGCAGAAAGATAATGCAAAGAACAAGCAAACATGTTGTTTTATGTTTCTATTCTTAGTGCTCTTAACGTCAAGTTCAAGTTCTTGATGAGTTAAGTTGAGTTGACTCGATTTCTAGTCGAGTTGAGTCACGTCAAGTTGAAAATATGAGCAACTTGACTTGAATCGAGTTGAAAATGTGAGCAACTCGACTTGATATCGATTTGAGTTCAAAATGTCAACTCAAAACTCAACTTGACAATCAGTTTATTAACGAGTTAATGCATCAATCTTAATGCATCAATCTTAATGTTCTGTTTATCAGATTAATACATTATCTTGAAGTTGAAGTCAGTTAACTTCTGAACTCAACGCATTTATTATTGACTCAACTTCTTGTCTTTCATCAATGAGATGAGCGTTTGATGATTAATGAACATCTTGATAAAAATGTTAATCAGCTTCAGTTTAAGTTGTCAATGTTCAAAAGCTCAAATTATGATCAGCAATTTCTTATCATATATTTCGTAGTTGCATTCAACAGAAAACATGTTCTTGCTATAGAAGACAATTGAATGTAAAACATCTTCATCATCATATTGAGACAGAACTTCATCATTGACGTAGTTGAATAAATTAATTTAAAGAATGAAATCGCAAGTCTGATTAAAGTGACAAAGTATAAAAGTCTCAATTATACATTTCTTCATATGATTGAATGCAGTTTGACAGACTTCATTTCATTCAAATATGATCTTCTTTTGAGTAAGTTGAATCATTGAATGAACAATCTTTGAAAAGTTCTTAATGAAACATCAATAGAAATTGCAAAAGTCAATGAAGAACTGCATTTGAGTGAGATTATTGAGTGTAGATCAATCAACAACTGCTTGCATCTTTCGTGAATTCATCTTAAGTTTCTCGATTGACATCAAAAGTTCTAAAAAGATGATTTTCTGAACATAAAACTTGCATTTATTGATGTTTATCTGTAGATCAGCTTCTCGTAGTTTATTCAAGATCAATCATACATGTCGCTTATGTTTCTTCAAGATTTTGCTGTAAATGATAATGTCATCTAAATAAATCTGACAAAACTGATGAAGATATTTAAACAGCATGTCGTTCATATAGTGTTGATAGAACGTTGATTAATTGATTAATTTGAAAAGCATTACATGATATTTGTATGAGTTGAAGAAGATGATAAAGATAGTCAAATCTTTGCTATCTGAATGCATTTGCAGTTTATTGAACGCGACAATGATGTTCAATTGAGTCAGATATTTGCTTTCTTGTATATGAGCAAGAATCTTGTTTATCAAGAACAAAGAGTAGTGATCTTGTTTAATCAAAGCATTGAGCTTTCTGTAATTAACACAGAAACGCAGACTTTCGTCTTTCTTTTCAGCGAACAAGATAAGCGAGACGTATAATGCAAAGCTGAAGAAAATGAACTTTTTATTCAAATGTTTAATCAGATACTTCTTTATCTTCTGAAGCTTGTGATTGAACATCTGATATAGTCTGCTTCGCGAAAGCATTTTCTCGTCGATCAACTCAATCTTATAATCATAAATACGATGAGATGATAACTGATTGATCATTGCTCGATCGAAGACATCTAGATAGTCATGATATTCAGAGAAAAGCTTGATCTTGACTTGCTCAAGAGTCTTGACGTGTGAAAGCTCATGTAGATTCACGTCTTCAAGCTTATTCTCAGCTGTAATTATGAGTTGATTGATTTTCAAGATGATAATAGCAAAGATCTTGACATCTGATCATTTGACTAATATTCTATATGTCGCTGTCTTTATCATGAATATGTTGATTGAACTGAAAGCTGATTTCAGACTGAACGTTGATTTAAAGTTGATGTTAAACAAAACTGCGTCACACGATTTTGACTGTTCAATTAGTTTAACTGACTTCTCATTAAACTGACTGAAAGAGAGTGATTTTTGACTGAGTTAAGATGTAATGAAAGTGAAAGATCTCTTTAGTATATGAGTAGAAGTCAAGCTTTTTCGTTTCGTGATTGATTTATTGCTTAAGAATAAAGCAATTGATTTCTGACTATTAGAGTTGAGATTCGAAAATCGAAGAAAATCAATTCGCATATCAATTACTAGGTCAATTTTATTCATTCATGTTTTTCTGAGAATCATTTAATGTTGATTTAATCAAGTGATCAACATAAAAGCAGTGTCAATCATATGATCTTGAACAGTCAGATTTGAACAAATGACATGAATAATGAGTTTCTTAGCATAATGATCGTTAAATTCTCGAATTGACTTCGCTTTGATCAAAGTCAGAGACTTGATTTGCAACTGATCACAAACAATCTGCGCAATCACTTCATCAATGAATGAATAGTCAGCAGCTTCAATGTTAATTAATGACTTCAATGAGTAACTAATTTCATTGCTAGAAAGTACACATTCAATAATCAAAGATTCAGAAGTAAAAGAATCATCTGACATGCTTATCATTGAAGAAATTAACACATCTTTTATCACGTCTTTGATGAAAGTCTTTAGTTTTTTGTCTCGCTGTTCTTGAAAGACATTTTCTCATTCTTTTTATTCTTTGAAATGACGATTTCATGTAGACGAAAGATGAAAGCTTAAGAAGTTGAAATGTTAATCTTGTTCTGAGAACAGTTCTTGAATAAGTGATCTGAGATTTTGCAAATATAGCAAACGATAAATGATCTGACTGGCTTAAAGATAGAAAAGATAGTTAACTTGATATATGTCATGATGAATTGACACATAGAGATTAGATCAGAGACTGAGTTGAAGATCAGATCTGAGTTAGCTCTGAAACTTTATAACTCTGTCAAGACATTGTTTAAACTACGTCATATCTTCAACTTAATATATCATGAGTTATGTCATGCTTGACTTGACAATGCTTGACAAACTTTCTATAGTTGATTGATCTTCTCAAGTTATCAAGAACTTCTTAATAATTAGCTCTATCAAAATATATTCATTCTGTGTCTGCTTAAAATATCACATTGTCATATCATTCTTATAGATCTCGTCTATTCATCTAGTAGACTCAATCATCACAATTCTAATTATTTCAAACTCTTCTTAAAGATGATGATTCAATATTCAAGCATGACAACAGCAACGCAATCACAACAAAGTTGCAACGATGATGTCTCAATCTTGCAAGACACTATATCAGAAAATGAACGTTGCATAATGAAATTAGAAAGTGAAGAAGCAGAAAATGAATTCTCTCTTGATATTAATGAACAGCTGACTTGTATAATGCTTCAATGTGATGAACTGCGAAAGAAACAGAAGTTAGCAGCTATTCAATCAGAGATTGAGACTCTGCAAGTCGTTGAAACAACGAAGAAAAGTCGTTCAGCTTTTATTCAAGCTTTCACTTGAGTTCTCATGAAGAACTTAAATGATCTACGCATCATCTCAATAGTGTCAATGACGATGAAATAAACTCATCACGAGATCATCTTGCAGAAGTGAAGACTCTCAATGCTCTTGAAGAAGTATCATGACAAAATCATAAGAAAGCATAAAGAGTGAATTCGTGATGTCAAAACCTCATTTTGAAATACTTCTTGACATTTTGAAAGTGATGAGAAAAAGATTTTGTACTGCATGATTTATCTCAAGAATGAATCAAAGAAGCTTTGATTTGATCATGAAGAGACTATGTTTGCAGCTCAGCAGACGTGATTCAATTTTATTGACTTTCTTCTTAATTTAATCAAGAACTCAATGAATCGAGACATAAACATGACTCAGCAGTACGCGAACGCATCGCAACGTTCAAATCAGATGATATGAATGTTTGCAGCTTATTTGAACACTCTGAAACATCAACTTTCATTGTATAATGATGAGCATAAGCAAGCTCATTTATTCATCAAGTTGAGATCTGAGCTGCATGTGATCATTACTAATGTGCAGTCAATTTCTATCATATGAAATGTGTTAATTGATCTTGTCGCTTGATTGAAAACAAATCTGCGAAAAGAACACGTCTTGTCATTGAAATGACTTCAAGATGAAGACTTGCATGATCGAGATAAAATCAATAAAAAGACTCATTCAAAGTGAAAGAAATTTCATTGATCAACTAGATTTAATTCTTCGTCAAAGACAAGCTTGCATACTTCATCATGTTATAGCAAGAATTTGTTCAATATAACGTGCTATACATGCAATCGAAAGAATCATTACTCTACTGATTGTAAAGACGAGAAAATCAAGAATAAGTCAAAAGAATCTGATGTAAATCGAGTACTTATCGATTTGATGTTGCATATGAGTCATTTCAAGATTTCGAAAAAAGGCAAGTTCTTGATGAATGCTTCAAATCATCAAGAAAAAAACAAGAAGTTCTCTTCGTAAAGATTCTTATATACAAAGAGCATGTAATTCAGAAAGATCAGAAGACAGAAACGAAGATTCACATAAATATCAACATCGAGATGAACGTGATTAGTTAACGTTTTATCATCAAGCAAAATATGTCATTGCTGAACGTTGATCTCTCAAGATCTATCTGAATGAATGATCAGAATGTCTATTATTATGACGTTTATAAGATGTGTTATCGACTGAGAGACAGCTGAAACATAGAGAAAAAAGATATAAGTATCTTCTATGCTATTGACAAGAAAGAATCTTCTCTAGTCTTGAGTATGTCAAGTATGCAATTCAAGCATATTTGAATAAACACAGTTGTAAGAATGTGACATTTTGATGTAAATGAGCACGTCTTTGAGTTGTTCTTCGCACAAGCATTTGCAAAAGTTCTACAAGATGAGTCTACTGTATATGCTCTTGTCATGATCAACATCATCAAAGAGTTGATCGTTGAATATCAAGTGAAAGCAATGAATAACATGACAAGTTGTATCACAAACGCGTTCAAAGCGCAGACTTTATTTATTGAATTGAAAGAGTACGAAGATGTATTCTCAGCAGAGAGTGCAGACAAACTGTCTTTGCATGAAGATCACAATCATGCAATCAAAATCACTGCAAAGTCATCGTATGAATTGTTGTATAATCTGTTGAACACAGAGTTAGTGATTCTGAAACAGTATCTAGATGATGTTTTAGCGAAAGAATGAATTAAGCACTTTGTCAGCTCAACTGATGCGTTTATTCTATTCATTCTCAAAAAGAATGATAGTCTTCATTTATGCATGAACTATTGAGATCTGAATAAGATCATTGTCAAAAATCATCATTCATCGTCTTTAATCAGTGAAACTTTAGACAGACTCAGTAAAGTCAAGCAGTTCACTAAGTTAAATCTGAAGAATGTTTATCATTGTCTCAGAATTCAATGTGAAGATGAGTGAAAGACGACGTTTCATACTCATTATGATCACTTCAAATATATGATCATGTCATTTGATTTAATCAATGCATCTGTCATCTTTCAGACTTATATTAATAAGATCTTGACAAAGCTTTTAAACAACTTTTGTGTTGTTTATCTGAATAACATTCTAATCTTCTTTGTAGAGAAGACTGATCACATAGATTATGTGAAGCAGATTCTGAAGAGACTAAGAAAGTTCAAGCTATATGCTAGCTTGAAGAAATGTGAATTCTTCATCATTAAAGTGAACTTTCTAAAATTTGTCATATTCACAGAGAGTGTTTTGATGAACTCAAGTAGAATAGACATCATCAAAACGTGACTCAGATTGAAGATGTATCAAAAAATACAAGTTTTTCTGAGATTCATCAATTTTTATTAACGTTTTATACATCATTACTCTCAGATAGCAAAGTTTTTAATAAAACTGCTGAGAGATAGTGTAAAAGATGTAAAAATGAACTCATTCATATGATTAAACAAAGTGAAACAAGCTTTTAATCAGCTTCGTGACGTTTTTATGAGAGCGTCTATACTAAGACACTTTGACTCAGAGCAACATATACACATCGAGATCAACATGTTCAATTATGCAGTCGCGAGTATTTTGTCTCAGTCAGATGACGAAGATCAGTGACATTTAATTGCATTCTGATTCAGAATGATGATAGACGTTAAAAGAAACTATGAAACATATGATCAGAAGCTTCTAGTCATAGTATCAATGTTTAAACACTGACAACACTATGTTGAAGACAGTTATCATACTGTTGAAGTTTTGACTGACCATAATAATTTGAAGAGTTTTATGAACATTTGAAAGTTAAACGAAAGAAAAGTTAAATGAATCATGAGATTGTTGATCTGCAACTTTGAAATAGCACATAGATCAGAAAAGACAAACTTGATCAATGCATCATCGAGATGATCTGACTATAAGAGTGAGAACATCTCTGCAAATTATTTGCTGCTCATTCTGCAGCAAAAGCTGACTAGAATAGAAAGCTTAAATAGCTTTATATTCATAGTGATCAAAGAACTATACTGTATACGAGTGATTAACGATGTTGAGAAGACGTTCGTTCACAGTATAAGTATGAACAGATATTTAGCAGAACATGTCAAGAGCAGACTGCAAGATGAAACTCACTGATGAACATGAGTGATTAACGATTTCAAGAAGACGTTCGTTCACAATGTCAGTGAAAACACGAGTACGTGTTCAGCAATGTATATCAGAAGTATGCTGCTGAAAATCATGATTTTAGCAGTGCAAAAAATGCATCTAGATGAAGTACATTTCTTAAAAGATAGAATCTCTTAATTTGAATCAACAACTTCAAGAAGCACAGATGTCAAAATGTTGATTCATAAAGATTGCAACGTAATTGAGAAACAGCTTAATTTTGTTGCTGAAACTGTTGATTGCAAACAACTTATTTCACGTGCAATTGTCAGAGTATTGACAATTCATGAAACAACATACAACTTCAGTAATAAATTCGTAGTCAAGCTCATCAAGATCTTACAGCAAGAAGATGAATTTGCTGTGAGACTAAAAGCAGGCAAAACGACGAGTATATGAAAGAGTGACGTCGAAGCTTGAACATTAAATAATCAAGAAATGATAAAGTACAATGAATCATTGTATGTTTCAGAAGATCTTTCTGTCAGAGAAAAGTTGTTGAAACATCATCATGATGATTCATTAGTGAGACATTTTGATGTTGACAAGATCAGCGAGCTATTAAATTGCAAATATTACTGAAAAAGTATGATCAAGAATGTCAAAGAGTATATAAATACTTGTGACATTTGTCAGAGAGTAAAGATGAAACATCATCTATCATATGATGAGTTGAAATCATTACTTCAACTCACAGATTCATGAAAAGAAATTACTATGAATTTCATAACAGATCTGTCGTCTAGTAAATGAAAAGAAATCATGTATGACTTGATTCTTGTGATAGTTGATCACTACACAAAGATGACGCGTTATCTGTTTACAAAGAAGACTCTGACTGTCGTAGAGTTAACAAAGTTGTTCTTTGAGAAAATTGCTTTAAGATATGAGATATTGAATGATATAGTTATTGATAGAGATAGTTTATTTATCAGTGCGTTCTGATCAAAGATCTGCTATCATGTCAAGATGAAATGATGACTAAGCATCGCTTTTCATTCACAAACAGACGATCAGACAGAATGACAGAATCAAATGCTGAAACATTATCTACGAGTATATTGTTCAGAAAAGCAAGACAACTGAGCTACGTTTCTACTTGTAGTTGAGTTCATGTATCATCAGACGAAGCACTCTTCGTTGAGCTGTAGTTTCTTTAAAGTCATGTATGATTATGAGTCAATCTTTGACATATGCATCGAGAATGATGCTATGAAAGAAGAAGTGTCAGCAGCAAAAGAACGCGTTGAAATGTTGCAAAATGTGCAAAACACGTTGATGAAATGATGATAAAACACAATCAATGCTCAGACAAAGTACTATAATTGAAAACATAAGTCTAAGTTCTTTAATGTTGATGATTTAATCATGCTATCAGCAAAAAACCTGAAGCAGAAAAAGTCAAGCAAGAAGTTATTAAATAAGATGATAGAGTTCTTTTGTATACAGAAACTCATAGATAAGCAGATTTATTGTCTTGATCTTTCAATCATTTATAAAGTTCATTCTGCCTTTCATGTATTTCTCTTAAAGTCGTATAATTGTAGACTAAACGATGACTTTATACTCAATTATCTCGTATTTGAGCTTATTGATGATGAGCAAGAATGAAAGATAGAAAAGATTCTACAGAAGCAAAAAAGAAAGAAAATCTTATATTATAAGATACAATGAAAAGAATATTTCATTGAATATAATCAATGAATATTGAGCAAAGATATGAAAGATGTCTTGAAGCTTATAGAAGCTTTTGAAATGAGACTGAAACATGAGCGAAAAGCATAATCACTCACTTTCAAACATAAACTCATTATTAGAAAAGAAGAATCACTGTATTATGATAGTTTCGCTCTCTAATGAAATGATTACATATGTAAATCAGCAGACAGAAGAAAAAGATGCAAAGACGCTCAAACGCGCTCGACAAGAAAACATAATCATCACTTCATCAAACATCTCTCACATAAGACAAGATTGCAAACTTCTTCTTCTCTTTCATTGTCAGATTTACATTGAGACGTGAAGACAGAGAATCGAAAGATGACAGATTATGCTAAAAATATATCAGAACAATTAAAAATGCTGACAAAACAATATATAATTGAGATTGAATGTATCACAAAGCACTTTACATTCAGAATTTCTTTGACAATGTCATTAACAATCATCATCTTTTTGAGAATGAGCTTTTGAATCTTTAGAAGCTCAAGTTTGTGAGTCTTTTCAAGATGATTCTTTACACACGTCGTTGTTGTCAATTTCTTGTAGAGAATTTTCTGATGAGTAATGAATGTTGTCAGAATGATGATCTCTTCTTCATTTTTAATTGCACTATCATGAATTTTCTGCAGACGAAAGAATTCATTGACAGTTGAAATGCAGATGTCGAGAATCTAGACATCAAATCATGAGCATTTAGCAGATGTATCATATAAGTATATTCATTGCAACACAGAAACTTTCATTACTTGCACAGTGAGTACACTTCTTGTACATTGTCTTTCTTTGAAAGATGACATCACATAGTGATGCTTTATTCTTGATGTGTAGAACTTAAGCACACTTTATACAAATCATTTTATTTAAAGCTTTGAAATCAGCAACACTTCTTTCGCTTATTTCAATCATTGACAGCTGAAAAGCATCAGTAACAACGTCAAGAAGTTGAATAAGCGAATCTCATCATCGTTCTTCAATTTCGCGAAGTCTGTGAGTTTGACAAGATTGTCAACGAAGCATCAGTGATCATTTCTTTTCTCATTGTCTTTCAAATTTTCTCTTTGATAACAAAGATGTACTTGAAAGTTTGAATAGTAAAAGTGATGAACTTTCGATCAGAATTTGATGATGTTTGCATCATCACAAGCGATTCAGCATCAGCAGCATGATGATCATCACATCTGATCAATGTCTTTTGAACAGACTTACAATACTGTTAGTTGCAATAATAGTCGTGAAACTTCAAGTGTGACATTACTTACTTTCATAATGATCTTGACTCAAGCATCAGTTGACTTCATCATCTTATGACTCTCTTTGAGCGTCGCTGCATGTTCACGACTCATGATTTAAATCTCTTACTCTTACAATACAGATATACTCAAAGTTTGTCAAAAGTAATCATACAATGATAAAAATATGATCATGATTGAAAAAAGATGAAGTTGAAGAAAATGAAAAGTTGAGAGAAACTGAAAGAGCGATAAACAAACAACAATTATTATTCACTCTGATCTACGCTTTATCATCTTAATCACATCATCTACTTGAAAGATAAACAATGTCTATGTGCTATCTACACATCATCATTGCTGTCATCTACATCAATTACACATCACATATACTATCTATAATGTCATTTATACGCATTATAATTGAAGATGAATTGTCATTTAATCGAAAGTTTCTCTTTTTCTTGTTTTCTCACAGAGATTTGAAGATTTTTATTGAGAGCTTCTAGAGTGAATCAATGAGTGCACGTCATCATTTATCAAAGTAAACAACGACATTAAATTATTGAGGTCGAGAATGAATCTTCTTAAAAGAAAAGACAATTGTCATGATGAATTGACACATAAAGATTAAATCAGAGACTGAGTTGAAGATCAGATCTGAGTTAGCTCTGAAACTTTATGACTTTGTTAAGACATCATTTAGACTACGTCATATCTTCGACTTAATATGTCATGAGTTATGTCGTGCTTGACTTAACAATGCTTGACAAACTCTCTATAGTTGATCGATTCTCTCAAGTTATCGAGAGCTTCTTAATAATTAGCTCTATCAAAATATACTCATTCTGTGTCTGCTTAGAATATCACATTGTCATATCATTCTTATAGACTTCGTCTATTCATCTAGTAAACTCAATCATCACAATATATTTGATTATCAAAGTCATCACTGCTGACAATGAAGTAGCAACACATTTATCAGATATGATTATGACTTTGATAATGACAGTATGACGTTCGCTGTGTAGCTGATAGTTGACTTGCTATTTATTATTTACATTCTGAAGAAAGATTCTTAAGCGAGTGAGCGAAGTAAAGTTCTCTGAACAGACTGATAAAGCATTCTGCAAGCAATTATTGATTTTATTCTAAAGATCATTCATCAGAATGTGATTGTCATAATCGAGATAGTTGAATAGCTTCATAAAGTTGAAGTAAAAGACATTAAAAGACTTGTCTGCTTGTTTCAAAGCATTGTACTTGCAACGACACTTTTGATTTCTATTCAGTTCATCGTATATTTCTTTCAGATGTTCAAATAGCTTGTAGATTGAAGTGTAAGAATGCGAAGCATCATGACAACATTAAGCAAAAATATGTTCAGCAGCATCATCTTCTAGTCTAGATATCACATAAACAATGCAGATAGTTTCATTAACAAAGTGATTAACATTTGTCTGAAGCTTGTTGTTTATCTTGATTCTTCAGCTATTTCATGTTGATTCTTCTTCGTCAATGAATACAAATGAATTCAAAAACTTGAAAGACTTGTGATGTTCATTATTAAATAAAGTGAACGATTCACGTTGAGTATGATTCTTGATAGATTGACGAAATAGAGATTTTGTAGAAACTTGAGATTCAGTAAATTGATGAGATTGAGACTGATTCACTGAATGCAATACTTCTTTGAGTTTATTCTTAAGATTCAACATCTTCTTTCAATAACGTTTGTTTATCTTTTTTAGAGTATCTATGATCATCTGTTTAATCTCTAGTTGATTCAATTTCTTGTCATGTTCAACTTAAACAACGATTCACTGCTCATTGAGTTTCAAAGTCATGTCTTGTTGAGATTTAAGCTCATTCAACATCTTGATGATCTCATTTGACTGATCATGAACTCATTAACGAAGCTGTTCTTCTGTCTTGATGTTTCACAAGATATCAGCGTTCTTGACGTTGACTGAAGCATTGAAAGAAATAAGAAAAACTCGTTTACTAGCAATGCTTCTAAGCAGACAAGCTGTTTGTGACTCAACTGATTTAGAGTTGCATGTCATTGTAAGAAAGATAAGAATAGATTTAATTGTAGTAAGATTGAGTGATTGATTTGATAAATTTGAGTAAATTTGCAGATGTATTTTGATGAAAGTAATTCAAAGAATCTCTTGCAAATTTTCTGAATGAACGAAGTAGATTATTTCATATCATCTACACGTCAATAGCAGAGTAATTGATTAGCATTTATCTACTGTTAGAAATCGATTTAAAGTGAGTCATAGAAGTGTCATTTAACTAATAAATAAATGCTAAGAAAGAAAAGTATCTACAGAAAAGAACTCAATTCTTATATGTGTATTTCTCAGCTCTGTGCTAAACTCGATTGAGTTGACATCTTACACATATGATGCAGAGTTTCAATGATATTACTTTTAAGTCAGATTCTTGCTAGACTTGATTAGAATGAAATCAGGCGAAGACTAGATGAAGAATAAATGAAGACTAGAATCGTAACAGATTTAAAACAGTTGCATGCTCTATGTTTTAACTTCTTGCATTTGAAGCAAAGTTCTTTTTTAAACAACTTCTCTCTGATAAAATCAACGTTCAATAATCTGAGTTTCTTTTATGCAGAGATTGAAGCTGAGATCACAGTAGTGATCATCATCAAGATGCTAACAATAAAGCGAGTGACTTGAATCATTAATGTCTTGAGAGCTGATTAAGCATTTAATTTCGTCAATTAAACATTGACTTGCATGCAAATATCAACGAATTCGTTCAAATTTATAGTTCGTTCATTGATCATGACTTGCTGAAAATCTGAGTTAATCTTATGCTGAAGATTATTTAATAAAGTTTCGTTATTATATTTTAGTTTCACACTAAGTCTCTGAAATTTCATTCAAAATTCATGAAAGAAGATCTTGTGTTAATACAGCTTCAAGAACTGTCGTTGAGTTGTGTAATGTTGATTGAGATTGTTGTACATTTTATTTATGATCAACAGTATTTCTTCTGCTTCAAGAAATGAGTTCATAATCATGTTTCTCATTCTGAATGCTATGTGTTTAATCATCATTTCACTAACTCAACTTTTCACATATGCAATCTTCATTTCTTTGATAGAAAAATGATTCTTGTTCATCTTCAGCTTGTTTCGCATTTAAGACAATCAATTATTCACATTCTGCTTTGAATCTTTAAACAAAGATGAATCAGATAACTTAATTAACTTCGAGAATCAATCTTTCAAAATTGAAGTGCTTAGTTGACTTGATGTCGCTTTTAAATGATGTATAATCACGTTCTTTTTCTTCATTTCTGTTAGAAATCAATCTAGAGCGAGTCATAAAAGTGTCATTTAACTAATAAATAAATACTAAGAAAGAAAAGTATCTACAGAAAAGAACTTGCTGTTATATGTGTATTTCTCAGCTCTGTGCTAAACTTGATTGAGTTGACGTCTTACACATATGATGCAGAGTCTCAATGATATCATCTTTAAATCAGATTCTCGCTAGACTCAATTAAAATGAAATCAGATGAAGACTAAATGAAGAATAAACGAAGAATAGATGAAGACTAAAATCGTAACATTATCTTCTTCTCTTGACTATTCATGTTTGCATGAATGTTGTTTCTTAGTGCGCTTTTCTTGAATATCTGATATGAAATTCATCATTCATCTCTTAAGCATTCATAAACTCGTCATCATCAGCGTTATATCAGTTGAGATCATTATCATAGTTCTTTTATTTAACTCGATATTGAAGTTGTCTTCAATATCATTAAAAGTTCAATATATTGTCGATTTTTCATTCGTCTTCATCGTTTATCACTATTGACTTCGAAGATTCATTCTTTTGATCAGACAGAGAGTTATTGATGACAGAACAAAGAAGCTTTGAATGAAATACATCATGTATATGCATAGTCTCTGATAGTTTCAACTTATAGAATGAGTCAACAGACTCAATGATCTGAAATGAGTTAAGCATCTTGTCATTCAATTTTTTGAAAGATCTCGCTGTAATGATGTTTCATTCATTCAAAAACATCTTTGATTTCATTTTATAATTGATTTTCTTTCTATGCTTATTAGTCTGATTCATCATTTGCTCTCGTGTTTTGATCAGAGCTTCATGAGCGAAGATCAATGTTTTATTTATGTGATCAAATATATCTTTGACTCGAGCAATCTGCAAGCATTCGCGAGTGCTTTCATACTCGATGATGTCAGAATCGAAGCTCATACGAGAGTGAAAGTTCTTGTTCATGAAGAAAAGAGTCAAGAAAATGACTGAAGACAAGACGTTATTGTCAACAAACTTAATCATAAGTAGTCACTTGAATCAGTCGTTCTGCATGTATGAACAGAAGAAACGAAAATATCGCTTGACATTCTGATTGACTCGTTCGCTTTGATCATTGATCTGAGAATGACTGACGATGAACAATCAAAGAGAAATGCTCAGTCGTTTGCAAAGAAACTTTCAAAGAATGAAGATGAACTGAGAATCTCGATCGAATACAATGAAGCTTAATAAATCGTGAGTTCAATATACTCATTGAAGCAACATTTCAGCTGTCTTTTCAACTGTGATATCTTCATCATCAATGATGCAAGAAATATAATGTCTTTCTTTCAACAATTTGCAGATGACAGTCAGAATAGCGTTGTAGTTGTGTGAATCAGATAGATTAATAATGAAGTTCATGACTATGTTCTGTCATCGCTGTTCAGATATCAATAGAGATTGAAGCAAGTCATTTGATTTATTTCTAGATATCTTTGATCATTGACAAACATAGCAGTTTTGAATATATTGATTTACTGTCTTTCACATGAATGATTAATAGTAGTTTCGTTTGATGATCTTCATCGTTCTAAAAATATCAAGATGATCTATTGAGAATTGATCGTGCATCTCACGAATCAGATTCATTTGCAGAAGTTTATTGAATGAGACTCATAGCTGACTGTCTTTGTATAAGATTTCATTCTGAACTCGACAATTCTTCAGCTTGATGTCTTTGCATTGTGCTTCGCTTTTGATCTTTGCTTCAAGAAGTAGAGTACAATTCTCGTCGATTTCATTCACGTCAAGAACTTGTTTATAAATTGACTCACTGACATTTTTCTCTAGATCAGCAATCTTCATTCAATTTGACGTCAGAATAGTGATTCATTGATAGTGAACGCGTTCATCATCAAAATTTCTGAGCATGAAGTTAGCTTGACGAGTTAATGCATCAATCTTAATGTTCTGTTTATCAAATTGATACATTATTTTAAAGTTGAAGTCAACTAACTTCTGAACTCAGTGCATCTGACGTCTGCTCAGCTCTTTGTCTTTCATCAATGAAATGAATGCTCGATGATCGATGAACATCTTGATAGAAATGTTGATCAGCTTCAGTTTGAGTCATCAGTGTTCAAAAGCTCAAATTATGATCAGCAGTTTCTTATTGTATATCTTATAGTTGCACTCAGCAGAAGACATGTTCTTGCTATAGAAAGCAATCAAATGTAATACTTCTTCGTCATCATATTAAGAGAGAACTTCGTCGTTTACGTAGTTGAATGAGTCAGTTTTCAGAATAGTCTCATAAGTTTGATCAAAGTGACGAAGTATAAAAGTCTCAGTCATACGTCTCTTCATGTGATCAAATGCAGTCTGACAAGTCTCATTTCATTCAAATATGATCTTCTTTTGAGTAAGTTGAATCATTGAATGAACAATCTTCGAAAAGTTCTTGATAAAGCATTGATAGAAGTTGCAGAAGTCAATGAATGACTGAATCTGAGTGAGATTATTGAGAATAGATCATTTCACTACTGCTTGTATCTTTCGTGAATTCATCTTCAGTTCTTCAATGAATATCAATAGTTCTAGAAAGATAATTTCTTGAACATGAAACTTGCATTTGTTTATGTTCATCTGTAGATCAGCTTCTCGTAGTCTATTCAATATCAATCATACATGTTGCTTGTGTTTCTTCAAGATCTTGCTGTAGATGATAATATCATCTAGATAAATCTGACAAAACTGATGAAGATATTCAAACAGTACGTTGTTCATATAGTGTTGATAAAACGTTGATTCGTTGATTAATTCAAAAAGCATTACATGATATTTGTATGAATCAAAGAAAGTGATAAAGATAGTCAAATCTTCGCTATCTGAATGCATTTGCAGTTTATTGAACGCAACAATGATGTTCAATTGAGTCAGATATTTGCTTTCTTGTATTCAAGTGAAAGTCTCGTCGATTAATGACAAAGAATAGCGATTTCGTTTGATCAAAGCATTGAGCTTTTTATAATCAACGCAGAAACGCAGACTATCATCTTTCTTTTCGATGAACAAGATGAGAGAGATGTATGAAGCAAAGCTAGAGAAAATGAACTTTTTGTTCAAATGTTTGATCAGATACTTCTTTATCTTTTGTAGCTTGTGATTGAACATCTGATACAGTCTGCTTCGAGAAAATGTTTTCTCGTTGATCAACTCAATCTTGTGATTGTAGAAATGATGAGATGATAGCTGATTGATCATTGTTCAATCAAACACGTCTAAATAGTCGTGATATTCAGAGAAGAGCTTGATCTTGACTTGCTTGAGAATCTTGACGTGTGAAAGCTAATGTAGATTTACTTCTTCAAGCTTATTCTCAGCTGTAGTTATGAGTTGATCAATTTTCAAAATGATAACAGCAAAGATCTTGACATCTGATTGTTTGACTAACATTCTATATGCGACTGTCTTTATCATGAATATGTTAATTGAACTGAAAGCTGGTTTCAGACTGAACGTCAATTTAAAGTTGACGTTAAACGAAACTGCTTCAAGCGATTTTGACTGTTTGATTGTTTTAACGAACTTCTCTTTTGACTGATTGAAAGAAAGTGATTTCTGACTGAGTTAAGAGATAACAAAAGTGAAGAGTCTTCTCAGTATATGAGTAAAAGTTGAGCTCTTCTGTTTTGTGATTGTTTTATGACTTGAGAATAGAACAATTGATTTCTGACTAGAAGTGAAAATCGAAAATTGAAGAGAATCGATTCACATATTTATTACTAGGTTAATTTTGTTCATTCATGTTTTTTCAAGAATTATTTGATGTTGATCTAATTGAGTGATCAACATAGAAGCTGTGTCAATCGTATGATTTTAAACAGTCAGATTCGAATAAATGACATGAGTAATGAGTTTCTTAGCATAATGATCGTCAAATTCTCGAATTGACTTCGCTTTGATCAAAGTCAGAAGCTTGATTTGCAACTGATCATAAACAATCTGCGCAATCACTTCATCAATGAACGAATAGTCAGCAGCTTCGATGTTTATCAATGACTTCAATGAGTAACTAATTTCATTGCTAGAAAGTACACATTCAGTAATCAAAGATTCAGAAGCAAAAGAATCATCTGACATGCTCATTGTTGAAGAAATTAACACATCTTTCACTGCGTCTTTGATGAAAGTCTCTAGTTTTTTGCCTCGCTATCTTCAAAAGAAGACATTTTCTCATTCTTTTTATTCTTCGAAATGATGATTTCATGTAGATGAAGAATGAAAGCTCAAGAAGCAGAAGTGTTGATCTTGTTCTGAGAGCAGTTCTTTGACAAGTGACTTGAAATCTTGCAGATATAGCAAATGATAAACAATCTGACTGACTCAAATGTAGAAAAGATAGTTGACTTAACATATTTAATTATCGAAGTCGTCACTGCTGACAAAAAAGTAGCGCGCTTTTCAGATGTGATGATAACTTTGACGATGATCATGCAACGTTCGCTTCAAAGCTGATAATTGACTCGCTGTCTATTATTCATACTCTGAAGAAAGCTCTTGAAACGATGTAAAGTGATAAAATCTTTCGAGCAAATCAATAGAGCATTCTGCAAGTGATTGTTGATCTTATTCTGAAGATCGTTCATCAGAGTGCAATCATTGTATTCTAAATAGCTGAATAGCTTCATAAAGTTGAAGTAGAAAACATTGAAAGACTTTTCTGCTTGTCTCAGAGCGTTATATTTGCAACGACACTTTCGATTTTTATTCTGATCACTGTATATTTCTTTCAGATGCTCAAATAGCTCGTCGATCGAGATATATGAATGCAAAGCATCATGTCAACGTCAAGCGAAGATGTGCTCAGCAGCAGCATTTTCTAGTCTAGATATCACATAGACAATACAGATATTCTCATTATCGAAGTGATCAACATTTGCCTGAAGCTTGTTGTTCATCTTGACTCTTCAGCTATTTCATGTTGATTCATCTTTATTGATGAATACAGATGAATTCAAAAACTTGAAAAACTTGTGATGATCATTATTGAATAAAGTGAACGACTTACGTTGAGTATGATTCTCAATAGATTGACGAGATAGAGATTCAGTAAACTGACGAGATTGAGACTGATTCGCTGAATGCAATACTTCTTTAAGTTTATTCTTAAGATTCAACATCTTCTCTTGATAGCGTTTGTTTGTCTCTTTTAAAGTGTCTATGATCATTTGTTTGATCTCTAGTTGATTCAATCTCTTGTCATGTTCAACTTGAACAATGATTCACTGCTCATTCAGTTTCAAAGTCATGTCTTGTTGATCTTTTAGCTCGATCAACATCTTGATGATCTCGTTCAATTAATCATGAGCTCATTGATGAAGTTGTTGACTTGTGTTGATGTTTCATGAGATAGTGACATTCTGAGATTCAGCTGAAACATTGAAAGAAATAATGAAAACACGTCTGCTAGCAATGCTTCTAAGTAAATGAGTTGTTCGTGACTCGACTGATTCAAAGTCGCGTGTCATTGTGAGAAAGATAAACAAATAGATTTGATTAAGTGATTGATTTGATAAATTTGAGTAAATTTAAATATGTGTTTTGATAAAAGTAATTCAAAGAATCTCTTGCGAATTTTCTGAATAGAAGTAGATTATTTCGTATTGTTTACACGTTGATAGCAGAGTAGTTGATTAGCATTTATCTACTGTTAGAAATCGGTCTAGAGCGAGTCATAGAGATGTCATTTAACTAATAGATAAATGCTAAGAAAGAAAAGTATTTACAGAAAAGAACTCGATTTTTATATGTGTATTTCTCAGCTCTGTGCTAGACTCGATTGAGTTGACGTCTTACACATATGATGCAGAGACTCAATGACATCATCTCTAGATTAAATTCTCGCTAGGCTTGATTAGAATGAAATCAGACGAAGACTAGAATCATAACAATATGAGTTAATGATCATGATACTTTTCAGCTTTGAATCACATTTACTTTTTGAAAGTTTATTCGTAAATCATTGATGAATATCAATAATTCAAGAAACGAGATTTTCTGAATCTTGAATTTGCACTTGTCAATGTTTATCTGCAAGTCGACTTCACGAAGCTTGTTTAGCACTTCTTTCACATGAGTTCTATATTTCTTCAAGATTTTACTGTAGATAAGAATATCATTCAAATATGTCTGACAGAATTTATGCAGACATTTGAACAATACATCGTTGATATAGTGCTGAAAGAACGCAGATTCATTGATTAATTTGAAAAGCATTATTTTATACTTGTAAACGTTGAAGAAAGTAATAAAAGTAGTTAAATTCTTGTTTTCTGAACTCATTTGCAGTTTATTGAACACAACAATAATGTTAAGTCAAGTCAGATACTTACTGTCTTGAATTTAAGCTAGTACTTCGTTTATCAAGAGTATTGAATAACGATTTCTTTTAATCAAAGCATTCAGTTTTCAATAGTTTATATAAAAGTGAAGACTATTATCTTTTTTTTTGACAAATAGTATTGACGAAGTAAAGAAAGCTTTGCTGAATGTAATAAACTTCTTCTTTAAGTTCTCTTCTAGATACTTCTTGATCTTCTGCAATTTGTGACTCAACATGAAATACAATTGACTTCTAAAAGATTAACTCTCATCTTCTAATTCAATCTTATGATCGTATGATCAATGCAAGAATAACTGCGTTGTCTTTTCTCTATCAAAAACATTCAGAAAGTCGTGATAAATTATTAAAAGCTTCTTCTTCAGTTTATTTAATGACATGATAGAGATCATTTCATTCAGTTTCGCGAAATCTTTAATTGAACTAAGCGCTTTGTTGATTTCACTAATGATCAAGAAGAAGATCTTGATCTTCTTATTCTTGACTAAAGTTCAATATGCAACGACTTCAATCATGATAATATTAACGAGTCTCTTTTTCTCAGTTGACTGAAAGAGATGAAGTTGATTGAGATCAACTTGAGTGCTTTGCTTTGCTATGAAAACAGATTCAATGAATCAATTCACTGATTTCTGATTCAAAAGTCTCTTCAAGATGATCATTAATATAACAATTAAGTTCAAGTTCTTTCATTTCATTTTACAGATCTTGTTTAACTCAGATCTGTGAAATGCTGATTGATTGCTTGCTTTCAAAACAACAGATTTTGATGTTTAAATCTTTAATGATGATATTAATCAATCATTTGCAGAATCTATCAAAATTTGATTTCTTTTCAATTAAAGATTTTCAAAGATTATCTTGTGCTGATTTAAACAAGTTATCAATAAAAACATCATTTCATTCTTGTATTCTTGAATCATGATCAATGTATACAAAGCATGTGTAATCAACTTTTGATCAGAGATTTCATCATACAATTGAATCAACTTTGATTTTGACAGCAATATTGACTGAATATTAAAGCGTTCACATAACTCTGACATCAAAGATTCATCAATGAAAGTCATGTCAGTGACTTCAATATTTATCAGAGCAAAGAATCTGAATATCTTTTCTAAATTACTCAAGATGACATCAACAGTGAACGACTTGAAATTAAATGAATTGTCAGACATGCTGATGAAACAAAATATGAATATATTGCTCTCAGTCACTACTTTGACGAGAGCAGATCATTTTTCAAATTCGCAGCAATCTTGTGCACTTAAGTCATCTTAAGATAATTATATGCTCTATGTTTTAACTTCTTGCATTTGAAGCAGAGTTCTTTCTGAAACAACTCTTTCTGAATAGAATTGAGATTCAATCTTCTGAGTTTCTTTCATGCAGAGACTGATGACGTAGATTGAACAGACAAAGTGCTAGCGACAGAGTGAGCAGCTGAGATCACTGAGACTTTAATGATTGATCAAATGTTCAATTCAGTCAATCTAACATTGATTTGCATGCAAATGTCAATAAACTCATTCAAATTCGTGATTCATTCATTGAGTGTTGCTCGTTGAAGATTTGAGCTAATCTTATGCTGAAGATCATTTAGTAAAGTCTTGTTATTGTATTCTAGTTCTGCGCTGAATCTTTGAAATTTCATTCAAAATTCATGAAAGAAGATCTTGTTCTGATACAGCTTCAAGTACTGTTGTTGAGTCATGTAATGATGATTGAAATCATTGTACATCTTATTAATGATTGATAGTACTTCTTCGACTTCTAGAAATGAGTTCAAGAAAATATCTTGCATGCAAGAAGCTATGTGCTTGATCGCAGCTTCACTGATTCAACTTTCAATGTAAACAATTTTCAACTCTTCAATAGAAAAGTAATTCTTGTTTATCTTCAGCTTATTTTGCATTCGCGATAGTCAATTGTCTACATTTTGCGATGAATCTTCAAACAGTAAAAAGTTCAATAATTTAATCAATTTCAAGAAACAATCTTCAAAGATTGAAGTGCTTTGTTGACTTGATGCAGTTTTTAAATGATGTATAATCACGTTCTTGTCTCTCATCTTTTTCTGCAGACGCGTCTGCGCAGCTTTCAACATGATGTTTATCTCGTTGACATCTTTTAACATTTGAATCATGTCATTGTGAATCTTGATTTCAATGTTGTGCTGTTGACATATGTACTTGATAAAGGCAACGATGTTGTCTGCTTCATGAATACTTATTCAAGCATTCAGTTCAGTGCTGATGCTGATCTTGATCATTTTGTGATCAAAAAACAATGCATTCATGTTCTCTTTTTCTGTATCTGACGACGCATTCGTGTCTTCTTCTTCTGATGCTGTTTGATTCTGTAATAGAAGTGATTCTCTTTTAACATTTCAAAAGTCATAGCAAGCAATGCTCACTGATTCTGATTCTGTGCTTCTAGTCATGATATGAGTAGAAAATTGCTGATCGAGATTTCAATGTTACTCTATTAAACTTTCTGAGTTCAAGCAATGACTAGTACTTTATCAAACTTTCTGAGTTCAAGTACTGCTAAAATTTCTGATTTCTGATGACGAGCTCAATAAAGAGTTAATCAAGAGCAACGCGTTCATGTTCTTTGATTCTGATTTTATTGAAATTTCTGATTTTGAATCAAGATTCTTCTTTAGAAATTTCTGATTTCTATCAAGCTTTCTGAACTCAAGTTCTGATTCTGCTGTCAAAATTTCTGATTTTAACTTTTGATTTGAATTGTGTAGCTTGTTTTTATATCATTTACACGTTGATAGCAAGATTAATGAGCTTTGAACTAATGTTATGAGTCTGCATAAAGCGAATCATATGAGTATATTCTAACTAGACGTTCAAAGCTGAAGAAGAAAGAAGATGCAACATGTCATGAGTTTTACTCACGAAGACACGCTAGATCGCTAGCGTGTCAACATCAGCTCTATACTAGTTTATGATAGTCTGACATGATCTATGTTAGACTAACTTGAAGTGCATGATCACAACAAATAGCTAGCTACAAGCGCTTGTATCTTTTGATGACAGTCATTTGCTTAAAAGATATAATGCACAATACATGTTCACTTTTCATATGTTTCTACATTCAAGATTTGTATGTAATCAAATAAATTATTTAATGAATTAATTATTTAAGTAGCTATTTAATCATTTATTTAAACATGAAGAATGCTTGATAGAGAATCATGTAGAGAGTCATGAAGAATGCTTGGTAGAAAAACATGAAGAGCGCTTGATAAAGTGCTTGGTAGAAAAACATGAAGAGTGCTTGATAAAGTGCTTGGTAGAAAAACATGAAGAGTGCTTGATAAAGTGCTTGGTAGAAAAACATGAAGAGTGCTTGATAGAAAAACATGAAGAGTGCTTGATAAAGTGCTTGGTAGAAAAACATGAAGAGTGCTTGATAGAATGCTTGATAGAAAAACATGAAGAGTGCTTGGTAGAAAAACATGAAGAGCGCTTAGTAGAGAAACATGAAGAATGCTTGGTAGAAAAACATGAAGAGCGCTTGATAGAAAAACATGAAGAGTGCTTGATAGAATGCTTGGTAGAAAAACATGAAGAATGCTTGGTAAAGTGCTTGATAGAAAAACATGAAGAGTGCTTGATAGAATGCTTGGTAGAAAAACATAAAGAGTGCTTGGTAAAGAGTCATGTAAAGAGTCATGTAAAGAGTCATGTAGAAAGTCATGTAGAAAGCATTGTTTGACTTATGTTATGCGCTTGATCAACGCGTATTTTGAAGCATGTAGAATGTTTGATAAAGTGTTTAATAAAAAGCTCAGTCAATAGCTCAATAAATAGCTCAGTAGAAAGATTGATAGAAAGATTGATAGAAAGATTAATAGAAAAATCGATAGAAAAATCAGTAGAAAGATCGGTTGAAAGATCAGTAGAAAGCTCATTAGTAGAAAGATCAATAGAAAGATCAATTGAAAGATCAGTAGAAAGCTCACTAAATGACTTGATCAAAAGATCAGTAGAAAGATTAATTAAAAGATCAGTAGAAAGCTCAGTGAAAAGCTCAGTAGAAAGCATTGTTTGAAGCATTGTTTAACTTATGTTATGCGCTTAATCAACGCGTCTTTTGAAACATGTTTTGAAGTGAGTAGACTGACTAGTAAACAAATGAGTAAATAGCTGAGTTGATAGCTGAACATGTTGATATTTTAATTGTTGTTGTTCTAGAAAGTAGAAATTATGAAGGGAAAAAGAAGATGAAAACTTCAAACTTTCTAGCGTTAGCTTTATAAAGCTCGAAGCGAAGATTATTGAGTATATAGCTGAGCATGTAGAATGATGAGTAGATAGAAAGTCATGTAGAAAGCATTGTTTAAAGCATTGTTTGACGTGTTTTATGCACTTAATCAACGCGTTTGATAGAAAGTAAAGTGAGCAAGTAGATAAATGAGTAGAGTGAAGAGTAAATAAGTGAGTAGATAAACAAGTAGAATGAAGAGTAAATGAGTGAGTAGATAGACGAGTAGAATGAAGAGTAAATGAGTAAGTAGATAGATGAGTAGAGTGAAGAGTAAATGAGCAAGTAGATAGATGAGTAGAATGAAGAGTAAATGAGCGAGTAGATAAACGAGTAGAGTGAAGAGTAAATGAGTGAGTAGGTAGATGAGTAAATGAGCGAGTAGATGAGCGAGTAGAATAAAGAGTAAATGAGCGAGTAGAATGAAAAGTAAATGAGTAGAATGAAGAGTAGATGAGCGAGTAGATAGATGAGTAGAATAAAGACTAGATGAGCGAGTAAATGAGCGAGTAAATAAATGAGTAGAGTGAAAAGTAGATGAGTAAGTAAGTAGATGAAGAGTAGATGAGTGAGTAGATAGATGAGTAGTGTTAAATCAGTTAAATCAGCTTGTAGCTGATTTATGTAGCATGTAAGCTAATCAACAATGCAAACTCAGCTGACAGCTAGCTTGTAGCAAACGTTTCATTTAGTAACTAGCATATGCATCTTGAGCGCATTAATATTGAATGAACTCTGCTCACTAGCTTACAAGCTACTTAAGCTCTTCATTGAAATGTTAATAATTAATTTCTATCACAATTTTGTGATCTGAATTATAATGATAAAGAATAGTTTTGAAAATGAAGACTTTCTTAAGAATGTTGAATGCAATTTGACATTTCTGAAATCAAACAAAGAATACATCTTTTCTGATGAGACGAGTAAGCGAAGTAGTTATTCTACTATAGTCATAAATGAATCTTCTATAAAAGTTTGTGAAATTTAGAAAACTTTGAACGTTTTTAATGTTGATCAAGATGAGTTAATTGACAATGATGTTTATTTTAGAAGAATTCATCTTAATCTCTTCAATGATGATTATCAATTCTAAATATGAAACTTGAGTGATGTGAAACTTGCATTTGATTATATTCATCTGAAGATCTGCTTCTCACAGCTTTTGCAGAATGAGCTTGATATGAATTTCGTGCTTGAGTTCATTGTCAAAATAAATCAAGATGTCATTCAAATAAGCTGTACAGAACTTATTTAAATATTCATGAAGAATATTGTTAATATACTTCTGAAACAAGACAAACTCATTACATAAATTGAAAAGCATGACTAGATACTTGAATAATTCAAATTGAGTGTGAAAGATGATGAAAACTTCATCTTCTTCTTTGATTCAAAGTTGATTGAATGCAGAGATAATATTCAGCTTAATAAAGATTTTAGCTCAACTTAAATGATTCAGCGTTTCTGAGATCAAAGACAAAGAATATTGATTCTTGATTGTGATAGTGTTCAGATCTCAATAGTTCACGCAGAAGCAAAGTTCTTCTTCGAATTTCTTGATGAAAAGAACAGAGATAATTATCTGAGAGTAATTGACTTGAATGAAATCTTTGCTCAGATTTTCATTCAGATAACGACAAAGTTCTAGAATTTTGTCACGACTTATGTTGTACAAAGTGAAGACTGAGAATTAAGCATCTTCTTTAAGATGTATGACATGATCATGAGCTTAATGCAAAGACAAGATATCAACGTTCTTCTTGAAAAAGACGTTTAGAAACTTGAAATATCTGAATGATAAAATTGTAACTGAATCAACGTTTTTACTTTGTTAATAAACTTCAAGATCTTCTTGTGTCATGAATGCAGTCAAATGAAATTTCTTTTTCATTTAATGAAGATTCAAACAATGATTCTTATCATATATACTGTTTGAAGAATGAGACGAAAATTAAGCAAGAGTTGAACTGTTCTTTGAATGAACAGTTAAAGTTGCATGACGCGATTTTGACTCATCAGAATTTAAACTAGAAGACAAGATTGATTCAAGATTCAAGAAAACATCAATTTTCTTTAAAGTGATACTAAACACTTCAATGTTTTTGACATGAGCAGCATGATCAAAGCTTCAAACTTCTAACTCAATTATATCAAGTTATATAAAAGATCAATTGAATTAATCTGCTTGAAGAACAACAAAAGTTTTAAAGAAAGAAGAATTTTGACACTTGATTTTTAATGAGTATTCTTTTTGAATGACTTGAAGAATATAACTAGAAGCTTCTTGTTTCAAATGAGAAACAAGATTGAATAAAATTTGTTTCTTGTGAACAAGTTGAATAATAGTTGACTTCTCATAAGCAAATGAAAGATTATATTACTTCTTGTGAGCAGATGAAAAACTGAGTTACTTCTTACAAGTGAATTGAGAATTAAATTGCTTCTTTCAAATGAATAAGAAACTAGATTGCTTCTTGCAAGCAAACTGAATGCTGAATTGCTTCTTATAAGCAATCTGTAAACTGAATTACTTTTTGTGAGCAATCTGTAGACTAAATTGCTTCTTGTGAATGATTCATGAACTGAGTTGCTTCTTGTGAGTGAACTGAAAACTGAGTTGCTTCTTTTGAGCAAATTGAGAATAAGACTGAGAGAAAGTTACTTTGTTAACTTTGAACGAGAAATTTTCTTCTTGTTGATTAAGATCATAAATCTTGATGAAGAATGAGCAATAATAATTAAGACAGAAGAAGAAAGATAAAATGAGAATATTGTGCTCAAAATTGACATCAATGACGTGATGATGAAGTTATGATAAACTCATGATGATGAGATATTAACTTAATTCAATGATATAAAAGAATAGTCTTTTAATGTGTTCATCAAGAATCATTGTGATTTTGATGACATAAGTAATGTCATCAATTAAAGTAACTTAATCATTAAATTCTTAAAGTTTGCAAGAATGAGTTAATTGATGCAAGAGAAGATGATGTTGTTGCATGAAGAATTTATTCATAAAGACATAAGTCAAGACTTCATTATCAATCAGAGCAAGAGTGAAAACTTTAAATTAAGCTTGATGTAAAATACAAAATATTATCATGTGACTATCTTTAAATGTTAAATCGAATTTAAAGAGTTTCAAGATAAATTTAGCAGAAAACTTTTTATATGATTGAAGTGAGAGTGAAAAGATTGAGACTAGTAAACAAGATGATATATATACAGATCTTTGAGCGTAACTTAGTTCAGAAACTAAACTTTTTTTGCAAACAGCGAGACTTCTTCATTTATATTGACAACATCACTATCATAAACGTTCATGATATGCAGAGTGAAGAGCTTTTTATTTGAGCATTTTGTAGTGATTTTGCTTAAATGTTGCAACTTGCAATAGTAGCACAGCTTTCACTTGTTGCAGATTTTCTTGATCTCAGAAACGATCAGAGTCTTATCTTAAATGATGATAATGACGAAGTTTAAGTTTATTGACTCATCAAAAGATGAGAAAAGAAGAGATGAAGATACTGTTGAAACAATAGTCATAAAAATGATGATCTTAAAACTCAAAGAGTTATTAATCAACGCAAAGATGTTCTTGACTTTAATGAATAAAATGATGACAAAGATGAAGTAAGATTGATGATGTTTAAGCTGCTGAAACTTTTTATTGATATTAAAAAATGCTTGAACTCATTGATGAAAGATGAATGATTAAGTTTCATTAAGATTTCATCAGAAGAAAATAACAATTTGAGTGAAATAATTGACATTGCACTTCAAACAGTCAATCAATGAAAAATCTTTCATCAAAGAATATTCTTTCTTTTGATAAAAGAGATTGTAGTAGTTAACAAAGCTATTCATGTCTTACTTCAGAGTTTCACAAAGATATAAATGAGTATCTTTTGTCTTGAAAGAATTGTTGTAGCAATGATGCAATTTGTGTCATCAATTTGCAAAGATGAAAATGATACAAAGATCATTGACTTAATATTGATTCATTAGATTGTGAGTTTTCTTATCTATGATGAGTCATGACTCAACATAAATGATCTTGACTCAATGAAAGAAATAATGATCATCGTTCATGTTCATGCGTTGTATCAAACTTTGCTTTCATGCATTCAATCAATCTTTGTTTTTCTCATACTCAGATATGTTAAGAAGCTTCTTGAATTTAGAAGCAATGATGACAGTGACAAAGTTCACAGAAGAATGAATGATGAAAGAAGATTGATTGTTTAAGATTTATATGATGATCTGAGCTATTATTACAAGAAACTGAGAATTCAACTTTATATAAATTGAAGAATTGAAAACAATGAACAAGAACAAAATGATAACATCATGTTGTTGAACTTGATTTTGACATTACGCGAAAGATCTTGACTGAATTTTCAATCACACTTTGAGTGAACTGTTTAACAGCACACTCATTGTCAATCAAGAGATTGTAAAATGACTTTATTTGAGCGAAAGAATAACTAGACGAGATTTCAACATATGAAAACGTTGCAGAAAGTGTAGATCTTTCATAATGTTTGAGATTAAACTGAACTAAAGATTTTATTAATATAAAGAATTGATTATTATATTACTTGAACTAAATACAGAACAATACATTAAATAATGTACAAGACGAAAGACAAAAAGTGAAAGAAAAGAATGAAAGTTCAACTTTTATATACATGAATTGAGCAAAATCAAGACTAAACAGTAGTTTTATTGACTTAAGATTGCAGAAGTTTGCATACATGACTGAAATAATTAAAACAAAATTGTTAAGACTAAATTAAGATTATGATGACTAAATTAATGACTTGATTCATTGAACTGCAAAACAGATTTAATGAATTGAAATTATTTAAGATATTGATGATTTATGTTCTAAATTGAGTTGATGATCTGATATCATGACAAACATCAATGTTAAAGAAAAAGAAGAGCAAAGATCACTCATGAAAAGAAGTGATTTTAAAGTTAATTCAACATTTTTAAAATATTTCAGAAAGAAAGATTGAAAGTCAAGATATATTTATTGCAAAGAATGTATAAAGATTTGATTTGATTTGATTTAAATTCATACATTCTTGTGACATTGATTTAGACTCAACTCATGAGAAACTTTATGCTATTTATATTGAGTGAACAAAACTCTCTGAGAAAGAAAATCACTTGTCGTTTATACAATGACTTCACGTCGTTGAAACAATGATCATGAAACTATGTATTAAGTTTGCATCTATAGCTTCTATTCAGCGCGTGATGCTTGAGTAAACTCTTAATGAGTGTCTGTGTTGTTCATTTATGACACTTCGTCTTTGCTCTGCTCTTCATTGATGATATTCTATATAACGATGTTTTGATTCGATTCTTGATTCAAAGATGAAAGACGTTTTCTTTGCATTCATGATGCTTATGATTGTAACGTACGTAGAACTGTGTTCTTTTACTCAATGATTATCATTCATTGCGTAGAGAAATATGTGATGAAAGAGAGATGCACACAATGAGAAGATAAAGTGTGATTGTACTGAGTAACTCTTTTCTTCTTTTGATTTGACTTGTGTCACGTAGATGTTGAATAAATTGTTAGTATAAACATGTGATTGCAATTATTCAATGTTTGACTTTGATCAATGAAAAAGAATGCGTTCTGATTGTTCTCTTGAGCTCTCAATTTTTCACGTAGATAGATGTATAACTTGACGTCAAGTAAAGAAGATGAGTTCAAGTTCTTTCAGTATATCAGCGTGATCGACAAGTCACTACTTTTTCAAACACTGTAATCACAACTCTCAGACTGAGAACGACTATTCTATCTGATATTTTTTCATCAATTACTTGATGACATTGTCAATGTGATGAAGACGTTTCAGTATATCAACGCAGTCGACGAGTTGCAAATTCTTTGATCACTTGTAGTCACGACTTTCATACTGAGATTGACTTTTTCACTAGATATCTTTTCATCTCTTACTGATATTGACATGTCATTAATCTTCTTCGTAAATCGATTGTGACTGTTAGAGAAGATGTTGTTGCATGAGTGAAAACTCTGCATGATGACTTTTCTGATCATGCAACGTTCTAACATCGTTCAAACTGCGTCAAATTAAGATCTCTTGACTCTTCTGACTTCTATTCAAAGAATAGAATCAAAAGATTCATAGTTGACATCACGTACAGATAAATCTTGTTGTCAATCAAATGTATAAAGATTAAAAACATTTATTTAACTTCTTAATAAATAACTACAAATGTAAGAAAATACACATTTTACATTCAAAACATCATCATGAATCAATTTAATAAAAGAAGAAGTAATAATAAAAAAGCAATGATTCAAAAATGATCTGTCACTGCTTTGCAAGAAACATGAGATTTTAATGAAAATAATGAAGAAGAAAAATGAAAAAGATACAAAAAAGATTAATTGATCAGATCTTTCAAGAAATTGCAAGCATGTTAATGATGCAACAAGATTTAATAGTGTTGCTTTGCAAGCTTGAAAGTGAAAACATTGCACTTCACGTAATGAGCTTGAAAGCTCAAGCAGCTTTAGAAAAGTCTCAAACATGAGTGAAGAAAATTGCAAGCTCAGCGCATGTAATGCATAAAAGCTTCGCGATATTAGCACATAATGTACACATTACACTGAACACAAGTAATCAAAAGATGATCATTAAAAGATTGATAAAGAACAACGTAAGACTTCATGAAGATTTAAAAATGCTAAAAATAACTTGATTCAAAAAGATAGTTAAGAGTAAGAAAACTCATTCATTGCTCATTGTAAAAATCATAATCAAAACAATGATGAATTAACTGTTAAACATAAACATGTTAAACTTGTATCAAGAATGCTCATGTAAATTGTTTGAAAAAAACTGTTGTATTACATAGTGCTATAAATGCTTCGATTTTAATCATATAGTTAAATTCTGCAAAAACAAAGAGCATTACTTTAAATATGCAGATAAACATTACATTAAAGAGTGCATTGTATTAATGAAAAAAAAAGATGTGCAAACTGCAATGATAATCATGAACTTTGAAGATGCTTATGTCTCAAGTGAAAACTACAGATAAAGCAATCAGAAGAAATCTTTTGAAACAGATTAATCAAATATTTTAAAGTATCAAAAGATAATCACTTATTCTCTTCTTTCTTTTTAAACTTCTTGAATTCAATAAATCTTGTAACTTGTAAGTTTAATGAACTTATTGAATTCAATGAATGTTTTAATGACAACAGACAGTTGAGACATCAATGAATCAACATGACAAATAATGAAAGTCAAGAAGAAATGAGTTGATTGCTCTTCAAGCATGATTAATGACTCAGAAAACATGATGTCTGAATAGATACAGAAATGTCAAATCAAAAAATGTGAAAGATTCTTAATGATTAAAAGCATATAAAAAGTCATTTTTGCACAGAGTCAACAATAGTTACAAATATCTTTATGATAAATTAAATCTTTCTGCAAATTCTACAATACAACATCAGAAAGTTATTGAAAATTCAGAAATCATTTTTGATAAACAAAGAAATTTGTAAATTCAACATAATAATCATTCAGAAACAAGATTGCAACATCAACGTTTCATAAATATTTAGCTCGACTTACAACTTCTTTCATCTAGTAAGAAACTCATCACTTCAAGCAAAAATATGCATTTATATTAACAAATGTTTAAAATTTAATCAATGAATGATGAAAATCATTGAATTGAACATTTACTCAATCAAGCTACAAACTAGCAACTTGAAAGATGAGATACAGACACTACAACTCATAAATGTCTACAACTTATGCTCACTGTCTAACATTTTCACAGAAGAATCATCTACTATTTCTTGTTTGAATGAACTAATCAAAGATGATTGCAAATAACTAATCATAGAAGATTTCAATCTGCATCATTCATACTGAAAAGACAAAAGATGCTTTACTCATCATACAATGACTGATGCTTTACTAAACATTGTTACAAACATAAGACTGAAGCTATTGCTTAAATTAAACACAATTATTAGAAAAACTCACAATCAGCTTACAACAATAAATTTAGCATTTAACAGTAAGAAAATACAGTTCATGATATACAAATGCAAGATGAGAACTGATCTGCATCAAGAATTTAATCATCTTTCAATTATCATGAAGCTGTGTTTACACACATTCTTCATGCAGCTTATAACTCATTGATTATGAAAGAAAATGAATACAGAAACATTAAATGCTCATTTAAGAATATATCTTTTCATTGATCATCTTCTTGACAACAAGATAGCAATAAATGACAAAGTAACTGAGATTACTCATATGTTACAAGAAGTCATTGAGAAATTTACTTCTTAAGCAAAGTCATTGAATTGAGCACAAGACTTCTGAAATTAAATCTGCTTGAAAGTCATGATGAAATTGCAATGACTATAAGTTGTATGAAAAATGCAAAGTACTTTAAAGACATGAAATGACTATCTGAAATACAATGATCATAAAAACAAGATCATTAAAGAAGTAAAATATTCACATTTTAAATTACAAATGCATAAGTTGAGCAATGAATTGAAATCAATTTGATGCTTTGCAAAATGAGTCAGAATCAAAAGTCAGTTACTGAAGAAACTTTCATAGTTTTTATTACTAAAGAGCAACAATTTTGATCACATAGCAAATTTATTTGAAGAAAAAACAAAGATTCTACGAAAGAAGTTTTTCTTATCATCATTTCAAACAAACATCAGCAACATTTCAAGATCATTTATATTGCTGACAATGTCATTCAATTCAATCTTATTGCAAGATGAAATAAGATAAATGATTCAACGAGTAAAAGTCAACAAAGCATCAAAAACATTCAAAATTTTAAATAAAGTGTTTCAAGCAAGTTTAACAGAACTGACTTCAATATTAATCAGTTTATTCAACGCATATGTAATTTACAAATATTACTTGAAGCAGTTCAAAAAAGCTTAAACAATAGTATTATGCAAATCAAAGAAGAACAATTACATTGATTTGAAAATGTATTGATTCATTACTCTGCTAAACATCATGAGTAAAACATTAAAATCAATGATGATTAAAAAATTAAATGATATTATTGAGACTCATCACATGCTTTTAAACGCTCAAATGAGAGTGAGATGCAAGTAATTCATAATTTCAGCGCTGAATCTACTAGTAAATTAAGTACATGCAGTGTGAGACTGCAAAATCAAGTACGTGATCTTCATGCTTAGTTTAAATGTTACTAAAATGTTTAATCATGTCTTGCACATCAGACTTCTGCACACTCTGAAAATGAAAAGAACATCAAACTACATAGTCAAATGAACTCACAACTTTCTGAAAGACAGAAAGTCATTGCTGACATTCAATGAATAAATCAGCGTGATGCAATGAGTAAATGCTGACATATCACAAAGATTTCTCATATCATTGATTCTCTTTCTATTCTTTAACGCAAGCTTAATTGAAAAATGCAAAGCTTTAGAAATCAAAATCAAAGTGCTTAACTTCATAAATGACATCAATATTCTGATTTATGACAAAATCACAGAATCAATCTGCAAAACACTGAGTCAAGCATACAACATCTGTGCAAAGTGAGTTTGAATTCATGATGCTACGTTCACTTCAAAGAAATATGAATTCACATACTTCACTTGCAAGTCAAAAAGATTCGACATGACAGTCAATTTATGCATAGAAAACTCAATAATAAAGTTGAAATCAAATGTATGAGTTCTTGAAGTTCAACTGAACATGAAATTATAATGAGATTCACATCTTTGTCAAATAAAAGTGAATCATGTTATCAAGATGCTTATGTTTAATCAACTTGAGATCTTCATTTGAGAAACTATATTTGCAAAGACAAGACAGATATACTCAGCGATAATAAAATCAGAAATAATGTTCAAAGCATTGATATGACATCAACGCAATAAAAAAAAGAATTGTCGAGTACAAAATAAAGACTAGAAACTTTTTAAAATCAAACGTTGTGTCATATGATCAACATCTTCAAGAAAGTGAACATCAAAATGCTGAAAGTTGAAACATATACATTTTCACTACATGTTCATCTGAACAAGCTACAAAATTAAGTCACACTATGCAGTTGAATTAATGACAGAACACAGAAGACTTGATGAGCATGCAAGATTATACATGCTCATTTGATAAAAATTAATAAACTTATTTCTTGCTTTTTAATCTTCAAAAATGATGTTTTTGAACATTTTAATTCATAAAAGAGCAAAGATATAATTTAGATGCAAATGACTCAACTTTTTAACATTGATTCAAACAAGTGAATGTGCAATTGCATGATTTCATAAAAGTCAATGAAATCTTTGATGAGAAAATTATAAGAAACGCATCGCAGACATTAATGCATCTTTCGCTCAAAGATTTCATTTATTCAAGAAGTCAGTAAGAATGCGTGATAATCTTTAAAAGATCAAAAGTATTCTTGCAACTTACATTAAAATTAAACGCATAGAACTGAATGTTTATCTGCATTCAAGAAATGTATCAAGCATGAATAGTTCTTGATGTGACTGCAAATGAAGTCATCAAACAGTGAAGCATATTCTGATGCATTGTTCAAATTGAATGCATCTTCAATTGAATATGCTACAAGATGTTGACTTTACAAACTATTGAATTATTGTCTCAATCACGAAGAATCTCAAGGCAACAGCGAGAATGATGATGAAAATGAAGCTGCTGAAGCAGTTTAAAGTGACAAGAACACTCATTCTTTAACATGTAATCATTATGAACAAATTTGATACAAAGTTTCAGTTTTATCATCTCAACTGCATGTAACAGTTGTATAAACAGCGAGCGATTTTATATCTCAAAAAGTTTTATTCACTTAACACACATAGTATAAATTCTCTTCATGAGTTAATTTAATTGATGTCATAAGAATGTATGAATTATTATTATTATTATTATCTTTTTGATAGAAAGTCATAAAGAGAAACATGAAGAAAAACATGAAGAAAAACATGAAGATCATTTAATAGAAAGCTTTGATAGAAAGCTATAATAGAGAGTTATGACGAAGAATCATGACAAGAAACTATAAAGATTTTTTGATAGAAAGTTATGAAGAAAAGTCATGAAGAAAAGCTATGATAGAGAAACATGATAGAAAGTTATAAAGAGAAGTCATAAAGAAAAGTCATAATAGAATATTTATCTATTTATCTTCATGTTTTAATGAGTTGAGTTGAAAATTTCAAGTTAATACTTGATTTCAATTCTCTGACTTAACTCAAATACTCAGACTGAACATTTCAACTCAACTTAAATACTTAAGTCAAGAATTCTGATTTGAATTGAATTTTAATAAGTCAAGAACTCGACTTGATCTTAATGACTTAACTTAATGTGATCACTTTAATCTGAAGATTTAATTCAATGCTTTAAAGAATGTAAAAAATGTAGAAGAAATAAAGAAAAATTATATAACTATCAACATTCATTTGACGAAAGTTAATCATGTTATTTCTCGCTTACTTGTCATCAAGAAAATAGTACTTCTGAATGTTTTTATTCAAGAAGATGTGAAGATATAGTTAAGATGCAGACGATGCATTCTCTTCTTCACAATGATTTCAACAAGCAATAGCATTGCAATAACGCAGTATCACAAAGATTAATGAAATCAATAATGAGCAAAGTACAGAGAATGCGTTGCAAATATCAATGCAATCTCAGCACAAAGATTGCATCTGAGCAATAAGATGATAAAGATGCATGATGATCTTTAGAAAGCAGAAAGCACTCTTGCAATGTATATCAGAATTAAACGCATAGATTTGAATGCTTATCTGTATTCTAGAAACATTTCAGACATGAATAATTCATGATGCAACTGCAAATAAAGTCATCAAATGATGAAGCATGTACTCATGCATTGTTTGAACTGATTGCATTTGCAATCAAGAATGCTACAAGATGCTGACTTCTTGAACTATTGAATAATCATCATCATCATGAAGAGTTTCAAAGCAGTAGCAAAGATGATGATAAAAACAAAGCTTTTGAAGCAATTTAAAGTGATTAAAACACTCATTCTTTAACATGCAATTAATGTGAACAAATTTGATACATAGTCTCAAAACTTACTGTTTTGACTGCGTGAAGCAGTTATATAAACTGCGAGTGATTTTCTATCTCAGAGAGTTTTGTTCACTTGATACAAATAGCATAAAGTCTTTCATGAGTTAATTTAATCAATGTCACAAAAATGTATGAATTTATTATTATTATTATTATTATTATTATTATTATTATTATTATTATTATTATTATTATTATTATTATTATTATCATATAACTGTCAGCAATAATGAGTAAATCAGTAACAAAATCAATCTTAATTAACTTCAAAAATGCTTTGAATCTGAATCAGCAAAATGATAACAACTGAGAAAAAATTTATTTCTTGATAATCAATGAACACATCTCTCATTTAACTAGCGAAGCAATCATGTTTTGCAAGAAGAATCACATCATTTTATTATATCTTTTTTACATTTTATTAATTTACTTCAATTTCTAAATGTAAAAGTCTTTTTATCATTGATCATCATTTACAAGCTGAAGCTTAAAGCATTTACTTGACTGAGTGCTGAATATTTAATTGACAAGTCAAATTTCATAAAATTGTATTTATAAGCTCAAAAGATTGCTTTGATAATAAACAACATACAAAGTGCTTAAGTCAAATCTGATTTAACATTTTTAAATTATATTATTGTTTTATTAAAGCTTTTTATCATCATTAAATCTTATTTTATCACTTCTTCAGATATCACAATTTAAAGCTTAAGCAATGTATCATTTTCAATATCATTCATCTTATTTAACATTATTAAGATGAACATGCTTATGAAGTAAATGATCAATAATGATGATTTTGCTGCTGAAGTTTAAGCTTTGAAGAAGCTTGTTAAGACATGCAAATCTGTTTATGCTACATTTGTTCTTTTTTAAAGTACTAATAAAGATTTACTTCTAGCTGCTCATTATCAACATGAACATGTCACATGTTTCAAAGATCATTATATTGACGCTAGAATTCTGAATCTTGAAATCATTGAGAAGTGAAATCAGAAGACTGAAGATAAGACTTAAGAAAAATTCAATAAGCAAAATGACATACTATTAAATCAATAACTGAAAAGTTTCATTATTTCTGATTTTGAATTATTCTTTGCAAAACATGTTTTCAAACAGTGAAGTTTTATAAAAAAAGCTTTATTTGCATTCATTCTTTCGTTATTTTCTTCATTTACAAGCTCAAGATAAACAAAGCTAGTTCAGTCAGCAAAGAAACAACAAAAGCAAATTCAGAAGTTGAATGATAACATCATAAATTAAATGATGATGTTGAATTCATTCATTCAAATTAGACTGATTATGTCAAGTTGAGTCATTAAGATTGAGTTGAATTTTCAACTTGTCAAGACTTGATTTAAGTCAGAATTTTGAAATTAAGTATTCAAGTTGAGTCAGAATTTTGATATCAAGTATTCAAGTCAAGTTATGATATTGATATTAAGTATTGACTTGAATTCTCAACTCAACTTGTCAAAATATGATTTACTACTACTAATATTTATTTGATAATGCAATAAAGTAATGTAATTAATTTAATTGCATCTTCATAATTCATGAAAATACTGACTATTACTGATAAAGATTTTCTCATGAGTATTAATCAGAACTCACAAGAATACTGACTACTATTAACATTAACAGTTTGTAAAGTGAACTAAATTTTAGAGTTTAGCTTAAGTGACATTCATCACTTAAAGTTGAATAAAATCTGAATTTAAGCTGATTTCATTGAGTTGAGTTCTGCTTTTGTTGATAAAATCTGCATTTATTCATATGTTGCTGAACTGAATCTCGCTTTTGTTGATAAAATCTACGTTTGTTCATATGCATTGAACTGAATCTCGCTTTCGTTGCTTTTATCACTTTTATCACTTATATCACATATGTTGATTCTTCTTTTTGCATATATTATATATATTTACAAAGACTTATTTAAAGACAGAATTATAGTATGAAGTGTTGCTATAATGAATGTCATCGTTGTACTTAAAAGCATTATTAATAGTACATGAACACTCTTCACTCTCAATCATTCATCTTTTCAAAATATACATTGACTTAAGTTAAAACAACTCAGAAAATGACTTGATGTCAGAATCATATCTAGATGATACAATCAATGAAGATCAGAATTGATAATGCTTGATCTTTAGAGATAGCTATAACTGAATATTAAGAATACAGAAGAAGATTGATACAAGAGCTTCTATTTATGTAATGTTCAGAGACTGCGCTAGACTTGAAAGAAATGTGTTTGTAACATGAAAAGAAGATGATGTAGATGAACAAGATGTTGATGAAAGAAAAGAGTGTTGAGAAAGAAAAAGAATGTTGAGTCATATCTGAGTCAAATCTGAATCAGATCTAGGTCAGATTTCGACTAGATCGTTGACTAGCTCTAATCAGTCTTGATACGCTCGTAACATTACTCTTTCCTTCGAAAATTCATGTTCGCATGAATGTAGTTTCTTTGCTCGCTTTTGTTGATAGTTATTTTGATATTTAGCGCGGTTTGCTTGAATATAGCTTATGAAATTCGTTCAAAACTTTCTCTGAGTCATTGAATTTCTCTTTATCGACATAGTATCATTCGTCGTCTCTATCTAGATCTTTTCATTTGACTTTGTACTGTATTCGACCTTGATAGCGTCTGAAGTTCAATATATCGTCTATCTTTCAGTGTTCATCGTCTTCAATAATGATTGATCTAAGTGATTCTGAATGTTGTTCTGATAGAGAATCTTCTGAATACGATCGTAGTAGCTTCGAGCTGAATATCAAATGCAGATGCTTCATGCTGACTGATAGACAAAGATGATAGAAGATATCTATTTTAGCAGTGATTTGATAGAGATTTAGCTGTTTGTCTTTCAAATCTTTGCAGAGTCTCGTTGTCTTGACGTTTCTGAAAGATAGTCAAACTCAGTTATCTACTTCATATGTGACGTTTCGTCTATGTTTATTGATCTGAACTTCAATGATCAGCTTCATCTTTTTCAATTGTTGATGATCGAAGCTCAGTAGCTCTTTCATTTGAATGACAATATCATCTGCTTTTCTAGCTTCAAGTCGTTCACGAGTTGTTTCATAGTCAGTCGTATCTGAATCGAAACTCATTCGAAGGTGAAATTCTTTATTGAAGTAGAAGAAAGTCATTAAAGTGATCGAGAAGATATTGAAATTGTCACTGAATTTCATCATAGATATTCATTTAACTCAGTCGTTCTGCATGTAATTGCAGTAAATTCTAAGTTCGCATTTGACGTTCTGATTGACTCGTTTTGATTGATCGTTGATCTCAGAATGATAGACTGTGAATAGACTAGCTGTGATTCTCAGTCGCTTGCAAAGACTTTTTCACATAGTCGATATGAATTGAAAGTCTCTGTTCGAAACAATAGAACTGAATAGATCATGCAGTTGATAAACGTTTCATAGCATGATTCAAATCATTTCTTCGACTGAGATGTCATCGTCTTTTCAATGACAGAAAACATAGTGATGTTCTTTGATGAGACAACATATGATTGTGCAAATGACGTTATAGTCTTCTGACAGAAATAGTTCAGTGATGAAGTTCATAGCTATATTTTTTCAGCGTTTCTGTGAAATCGAAAGAGAATGATGAAGTTCATTGATGCTATTTCTAGAGACTTTGCTTCGCTGACAAGCATGACAGTTTTGAATGTATCATTAAATAGTAGCTCGATGATCTGATCAATAGTAGAAACGCTGAACTAGATCAATGATTCGTCTATTGTCGAAGTGAGAGATTGAAGATTGATCATGCACTTCTTGTAGTAATTTCGTGTGCATGTTCTCAGAGACTCACAGTAGATCTTTTCTAAATAGAACGTCGTCAATGATTTCGCAGTTCTTCAGTTTAGTGATATGAAATTTGAGTTTATTCTCGTTCATAGCTTGCTTATATTCACTGCAGAACTCATCTGTTTGATTGATCATACATACTTGTTGATAGAGATTTGCTTTCGATTCAACAGGTAGAACATCGACTCTATTGAGAATCAGAATAGTCTGAAAACGATCTTCAAGACGCTGAGCTGATTCAGAGATGATCGCTAAAGACATTCTGATTAAAGCATTGACTTTAGTGTTTGTTTTGCCTGATCTAAAGATGATCTGAAAGTTGAACTTCAATAGAATGTTCAGATAGTTGACTTATTGTTGACTCAACTGTTTGTTTTTCATGAAGATCTTCAAAGTCTGATGATCGATGAACATTTGAATAAGTAGTTCAGTGCATTTCAGCTCGAGTCGTCAGTGTTCAAAGCATCGAATAATGACTAGTAGTTTCTTATCATAGATGTGATAATTGATTTTAGCGAGAATCATGCTTTTGCTGTAGAAAGTCATCGAATGAAGAACTCTCTCGTCATTGTACTGAGATAGTATTTCATCTTTTACATAGTTTAAAGCATTGATCTTTAGAATAGCTTGTCGTTTGAGATTGAAGTGACGAAGTACTGAAACTGAGCTGACTTGTTTCTTTAAATTGTCAAAAGCTTGAACACAGATCTCGTTTCAAACAAAAGATGTGTTCTTTCTAGTCAGCTGAGTGAATGATTTGACTAGCTTCGAGAAGTTCTTAATGAAACGACGATAGAAGTTAACAAATTTCACGAAGCTCTGAATTTCTTTTAGATTGATCGAAGTGATTCAGCTGACTATGACTGTCATCTTGCTGAGATTCATACGAAGATCTAGTTCAGATACAATGACTTTTAGAAAGACAGTCTCTTCTACATTGAATTTGCACTTTCGAATATTCATCTGCAGTTCAGCTTCGCATAGTCGTCTCAATACTAGTTTGACGTGATCTTTATGTTTCTTTCTCATTTTGCTATAGATGAGAATGTCATCTAGATAGACTTGACAAAAGTCGTTCAGAAAGTCTCATAGAACATTATTCATATATTGCTGAAAGAAAATCGATTTGTTAGTCAGTTTGAATGATAGCATCTTATATTTATATGCTTCTAAAGCAGTGATAAAAGTGATGTAATTCTTGCTATTGAGATGCATTCGAAGTTTGTTGAATGCTGATATGATGTTCAATCTAGTCAGATGCTTGCAACTCACTATTTTATCAATGATCTCGTCTATCAGCGATAGAGAATATCTATTTCTTTTGAAAATGACATTTAGCTTTCAATAGTTCACGCAGAATCAAAGATCTTTATTTGCTTGAAGAACGAATAGAATCGAAGAGAAATAGAAGATCTGACTGAAAGTGATGAATCTCTTTGACAGATTCTTGTTCAGATACTTCTTTACTTTCAGAAGTTTGACAGAGAACATTTAATATGCTAGACAGCGAGAGAACATTGAATCACTAGTGAGCTCGATTTTATGATCGTAGAAGCGATGAAAGAGTAGTTTATTCAATTGAGCTTGATCAAAAACATCTAGAAACTTGTGATATTTCAAAAGCAGCTTCGCTTTAATGTCTTCTAAATTCTGAGTCGTTTCATTGATTGAAAAGACGTTTAGAGCATTCAAATCGCACTGAGTATTGTACGCGATTTTTCTATTGATGTTCGTCATGAATAGAGCAAAGACTTTGATCTTGTTCTTCTTTAAATGATTCAACAATGTTTTGAATGAAGCAACGTTTATGCTTTGAATCGAGAATGACTTTTTCTGAGCAGTGATTGAAACAAGTTGTTTGAGCATCATAGAAGTCTTAGTCTGAGTGATTGAAGAGAGCGAAGTTGATCGCGATCAACTTGAATGCTTTGAATTGAGCGAGATCGAAAAAATCGAAATAGAAGTATTCAATTGATTCGAAAAAACAATGACGTCGTTTTGCATATTCAGTAATATTTCGTTTTTGTTCATTCAGAGCTTACTTAATATGACTTCATGATGATCAATATCAGCTATCAACATTGATACAATCAATTTCTTATGACTTTTGATGATGAGATTGAGTATAATTTTATGAGTGATTGTCTTCTTAGATATCTTTTCATCATAATCTCTTATTAGCTTCTTTTTTGCCAGTGATATAGATTGAATTCTCAGTTTCTCGCATACTTTATCGACTAGGTTGAAATGTATGATCATGTAAACGGCTGAATCACTGTCTATTAGAGAACGAAGGCTGAAAGATCATTTCTGAGAGATGAGATGAGCATCAATTAGAAACGACTTTTCAAAGTAATTCTCTTTCGATAGAATTTCGTCTAGTTTGCACAAAAATATAATCTCTATTTCTTTGATGACTTTTGAAGAGATGACTAGTTTTTTGAATCGAAATTCAAGTCAAAATCGAAGCGATCATATTCTTTGTTCACTGCACTGATTCTAGTAGATCGATCGAGACACTTCTTAGAGCTATGACCTGATTTATGACATACAAAACAACTTTCGACTAGAATGTTTGCTTCTTTGACGCTAGTTAAAATCGCGTCGCGCGACTTTAGATGATCAGACTTCGAGTGATCGACTGATTGAGTGACAACAATCGCTTTATGAAAGATAGTCTTTGAAACGTCATCGACGCGTTTGAGCTTGTTCTTGATCTCTCGAATGACTCGCTGATCATTATTCAAATGAATCAGGTAGAAACGAATTTCTTTTAGAGAATCAGATTGAACTAGTTGATCTACTCAAATGAATCGAAGACGAGAGTGTATTTTATCTTTCAAATCAACAATCAGTTGCTTTTCGTGATAGTCTAGATAGAAAAATAGTCGTTGAAACTGAGTATAGAACTCGCTGAATTTCTTTGATTCTTGAATCAAGTTGTAGTATTTTCTACAAAAGTTGACTTTCTTATTCAAGTCATCAAACAACTGAGCTAGCTCTTTCAAAAGATCTTTGACAATTTTATAAAGATTGACACAATCACGTTCGCGTCTAGCTTGAGTAATCTCTGCTGCGTCATCGAATAATCTAGAATGTACATAGCTCAATTTGACTCGTTCATTAGAAAAGAGATCGACGTTGATCTCTAGTTTATTCTGAATTTTTTCGTATCAGTTCTTTCAAGTAGAATTCTTTTCATCAGTAAACAGCGAAGAATCAGGTATTTTTTGAGATCTAGAACGCTCAGAGTAGATGAAATCAGAAGAAGTGTTTTCTTTAGTTTGAAATCTTGTCTTCAACTCTTTGATTTCGTCTTCTTGTTGTTTATCTAACTTGTAGAGTTGATCTGTTTCTTTATCAAGAGCTAGACTTCGAGCCTTTTAGATTTCGTAGAACACGAAGAGTATTATCGTTTCAGCGAATGATTCGTCATCTTCATGAATAAATGACGCAGCACTTGATGATTTCGTTCGTGATTTCGATGAATCAGCATCAGAGTTTTGAGAGAATCGAGTTTGAAATTTCTCAGAACGCTCTTCAGTAGACGAATGACTAGACATGATGAGGTTTGTTTGAAAGAAGATTGAACGAATAACGATGTTCGACGATTGAAGAAGAAAGACGTATGAGATGAGATTCAATCTTCAACAAAGAAGATGAGATTTGTTTATTGAGTGATTTGATTGATTCTCTAGCAAACAACGAAGATTTTTTATCGTTGAATCTATTGATCGATTTGATTCTTGAGCAATTCACGAAGATTCTTTATCATGATTCTTGTAATCGAGTGAACTTTGCGTACTTAATGAGCAATAAGTAGTCTAGCAATTCAAACAGTCTTGTCGTTGATTCTATTCAACTCTCTAGTGTTGTTCTGTCTTTCGATTGTTGTCAATCATCAGATAAATGAATTTCTTTAGACTCGTTCTGTCTAGACGAGTATGTTGAATGAATAATAAGATCAGTATCATGTGATTAACGAATTCTTAATATAATGTCAGAATCATGTCTAGATGATACAATTAATGAAGATCAGAGTTAATAATGCTTGATCTTTAGAGATAGCTATAACTGAATATTAAGAATACAGAAGAAGATTGATACAAGAGCTTCTATTTATGTAATGTTCAGAGACTGCACTAGACTCGAAAGAGATGTGTTTGTAACATGAAAAGAAGATGATGTAGATGAACAAGATGTTGATGAAAGAAAAGAATGTTGAAAAAGAAAAAGAGTGTTAAGTCATATTTGAGTCAAACCTGAGTCAGATCTAGGTCAGATCTCGACTAGATTGTTGACTAGTTCTAATCAGTCTTGATACGCTCGTAACACTTGATTAATTCTAATTTCAAAGATGATTTGCAGATCATTTTTCAAGTCTTACGTGAAGAATATAAAGATAACATTGTCAAAAGTTTTGAGCAAGCACAATCATTAAAACATTGAGTAATATGATTTAAGTAATCTCATTAAGCATTCACTGCAAAATGATTCAGAAAATGAATTGATTAACTTTAATTTCGTGAAGATTGATAATCTTATTTGCATACAAAGTATATGCTTATGACTAAAGATGACAAATTAATGATCAAGAAAATGAGATGAATGATTTTTGTTAATGTAACATTTCTCGATCTTCTTATCTGAATATCAACTATGCATGTATGTCTGAACACAGCAATTTTGCTCAATGCTCATGCTGAGTGAAATTAAATTATTGTATTCACTTTAAAAGTTTATCATGCGCTGCTGATCTGTAGCGTCTGATGTAACAATGATCTCATGTTTGCTCTTTAACTTCTGTATTAAATGTCAAAGCTGTAATGCTTCTGTTTAAATTCTTAAGTCTCTTCAATCTTCAATCTGTAAAAACAGTTTTTCAATGATAATTTTTAATCAATGACAAGAACTATCTGTATGTGATGTCAACTACAAACTCATTAATGCTCTCTGCAGTATTCAGTGAAGTTTAATGTTCTTTATTCTTTACTCTCAAGATTGCTGTTGTTGCAAAGTCATCATCGTACGACGTGATCAGAACAACATCGACGTGATAACATCTCAATCGCTCAAATCACTATTTTTAGCTGCAATCACTAACGCAAAAGAGATGAATGCAATCGACATAATGAACTGATATACTCAGACTGCAATTGCATGCTCAAACTCTTTACACTCTTCTCTTCACATAACTTGAGACGCACGAAGAAGCAACAACGACGTGATGAACATCACTAGAATGTATGAAGTGACAGCATGCAAGAGATTGTAAGAAAAGCTAGAAATACTCTACGTTTTACAAGAGTTGCAACACATGATAATTCTACAAGAATGCTTTATGAGAGTCAAAATGTATAATGACTCTACAAGAAATTTTATGAAAGTTGAGATATATGATGACTTTCACGTCTTATAAAAGTCGAAACGCAAGATGATTTTACAAATAATTAAAGATTGAGAATGAGTTTTGATATGATTATGATTTACAAAGAAGATGCATATCTTTTGAAACTCATTTTAAGACACTTCTGATATGATAACAATTTATAAGAGAAAACTTTGATTTCTTTAGAAGATTGTTTCATCAGAATATCATATGATATCTGCAAGAAAAAGCACAAATTGTTTGATTTATACAAGAGTTTAAGCAGTTGATGAATTTTACAGTATACGAATATTATCACAAGAAAGATATCGAAGCATATAATATATCAAATCAATCAACAAGTTACAGAGCATAATCTTATGATCAAAATAAGCTCTCATTCAACTCAATAGCTTCACAAAAGACTGCGTCGCAAGTCAAAAATCGAAAATCGAAATTTTTTGCGCTCACGCAGATCAAAATCGACGGCGAAACAAGAGTTCATCAACGCAGAAGAAAGAATCATCAATTTAGACAGTAATTTGATTGATAAATCGAAAAGCAAACTCACATGAAAAGAACAAGTCATCAATCGACTTTAAAACAGCACAGAAGACTGCATACTGATGCAAAAATCGAAATCGAACTCTTTTGTGCTTGAAGATTGCACAGAAAACAACGTTGTTTCAGAGAAGTACAGCGTTTCTTATCAAATCACTATCTGTTTTATCTTTTCTTGATGTGCAAGACAATAAGTCAAGATCAGTCGTTACTATTCTGAGTGAGATAACGTGACTACTTCGATACATGAGATATAAAGTAATTGTGTCAAGTATTTTCTATTAAAAAGAGTAATCTAGATTCTTGCAGACTAGATTTATATCATTTTCATCTGACATAAGTTGATAATAGAAGATGATCTATTGCAGATTTCAAGATAGAAATTGAAAAATCTTTACACTAAAGTTACTGTCTACGTAAAACGCTCTGAGTAAGAGGTTAAAAAGATATTTAAGTGATGTCAAGTGAATTTTCTAGAAGCTTGAAGCTCAAAACTCGGAAAAAATTCTTTATGAAAAGAAATATAAAGAGTCGCTTTATGCGCTCTTTCTCGCTTCGTTTCGCGAATAGTAACGCGAAACTCAGCAGAAGTAATAGCTCAGAGTCAGAATTCAAAACATCAACAATAGAAATCAAAAAATCAACATTAGAGATTGAAACAGATTTATGAAACAAACTTAGCATGAGTTCATCAACAAGCAAACAACTGCAAAACGACATTATCGATTTATTTTACAGTCAACAAAAATCGCTTACATCAGCAAATAGAAAAACGCAATACATGTTCAGTTCACTCGATGCATTAATGCTAAATTCACATGCAAATGCACACAACGACAAGAATACAATCAATTTGCGAAATGCAAATTCGCAGCAAAAAGAGCAAACACAAGCGATTGTGAAAGTCAAAGAAATGAAAAAGCGAAAAGCAATGAAAAGTTCGCAAAAAGAAGTTAGCATTGAAGTTAGTACTAGCAAGTGCTACGATGTCATCTCTAAAGAGATGCAGATAAAGAGACTGCGCGAAAGAATTGAATTCGCAGTCAATCAGCTAAGACAAGCAATATCAGAACAGAAAGAGACTATAAGTTACAGCTTAATCTACATTCAAAGAACATGCAACGAAAGCATAGAAAACTCAATTCAGAAGCAAATTGATTGACTTCAAAGTCAAACAAACAACAAACTAAAGATCATTCTACAATTGATACAACAAAATGCTGAAAACATCAAAAAGAAAATCAACGCAAAGCAAAGAACAAAGAATTTGCAAATCTCGCAGAAGACGCAAGTTTTGCAAACGTTGCAGATCATGCAAAGTTTGCAAAAATCAACGCAGAAGCTCACATATGCGCAAAAAGCAGCTCAAGTCACAAGCGCAAATTCAAATGCAAACACAAATGCAAATGTGAATGCAAATGCAGGCGAATGAAATTTGATTATCAAGAAATTCTCGTCAAAATCACAAGAAAAATCGTATTGCGAAAGAAGACTCATTGTCAATCTTAAAAATGAGAACTGAACGTTGAAGACGATGAAAATGCGAGATTCAATGAATAACGTCTTGAAAAAGGCGAAAATCGATCTAAGAGTCATCACGATAGTCAAAACGCTAAAGAGAAACAACATTACTTTGATAATCTTGAAAAAATACATCGCAGACATCTTACTAGCGCAAAGAGTAATATGAGAGCATGTTTTTGATGTTAAAAGCATTAAGAAAGATGAGAAATGACACAAAATAGTCATACACAGTCTGAAAATCAAAATCTTCAACATGAAGATCGAAATGAAATATCTGAGAATGAAGCTAGAGAAGTACAACTTTGAATTAAAGCTGATAATCAATTCAATATGATTATCAAAAGATGAAAATAAAGCAAGAAAGAATCATACTTCGATGATACTGACGTTCAAAATCGAAGCAGAAGTGCAAAGACATCTGAAAAAACGACTCTTAACTGCGAGATCGACATATTGAACAGTCGAATATCAAGACTATCAATCAAATGATCAATGTCAAAAATGTCAAACATTCAAGCATTTGCAAAACAAATGCAACAGATCATCAAGATGCTTGTACTGCAAGCGAAATCATCAGATCTGAAAACATAAATGTCAATTATCTACGTGCAAAGATGAACAATCATGCAATCACATGATTTCTAGATGTTGCAACTGTCAAAATGCGCACTTCGCAAATAGCGCAATGTGCGAAACATATCAGGCAGCTCAGTCTATTAGCTCACAAAAAGATCATCTAGTTACGAAATTGTAATGAGTATTGCATTTGAAATGTCACAAAACAATGCAAATGACAAAAGCTTTGCAAACACGTTGAATATTTGAATTTTACAGCACAATTGCGCAAGGTCAACGCAAATTATGCATGCATGCATGAAATTTGCGAAAAACAAGACAGACATTGTTATACTACAAGAATTGTGAATGAAAGACGAAAATATAACAATTTCGCATTCATCATTTATCTGCATCAAATCAAATGTTCAGAATACTCATGTCAGAGTACTGATATTTGTTGCAAAAAACGCAAAGAAATTTATATGCATATCAAGATCAGACATAGTCAACAACGAAAATATGCAAGCGATATCAATAGCGAACAATAAAATTCAGAGAGAAATTTTACTGTTCAATATTTACAACGAAAAGTCGCAAAACGCAGATGACGAGCAATTATACATGATTGAGCGAGAATTAGCAAAAGTTATGCTAAATTTTGAGCAAAAAGTTATTATCGTTGAAGACTTTAATGCACATCATAGCTGATGAAACGCAAAAATTTCAAACTTTATTAGAACGAAAGCGTTAATAAAGTGAGTAAATTTACATAAATGCAATCTGATTAA